>JAEIGA010008716.1_pt1 | contig 15353 bp, 16 predicted proteins | sample 9270691 | NCBI WGS metagenome assembly JAEIGA01 (sample SAMN17057246, study PRJNA624740) | gut metagenome | biome: biome; isolation source: fecal sample | host: Bos grunniens | place: China: Xizang | collected 2019
GCAGGAGCTGAAGGACGGAAACGATCTGAGCCTGAGTCTGCCGCTGCAGAATGCCTTGCGTCATACTGCCGATGAGGGCAGACAGTCGATCCTGTTTCTCAACCGTCGCGGCAACAGCCGTGCATTGGTTTGTGTGGATTGTTCTGAAGCGCCGGAATGTCCCGGCTGCAGCGCCCGACTGACTTATCACAGCGCCAACCGTCGGCTCATGTGCCATTACTGCGGTCATTCGCAGCCCACGGCGGAGCGTTGCCCCAAATGCGGTGGTCACTTAAAACCTTTGGGTGTGGGAACACAAAAGGCTCAGCAGGAGCTGAATATGCTGTTCCCGGATCTGGAGATCGCCCGTATGGATGCGGATACCGTCAGCGCGGTAAACACCCACCAAAAAATACTGGATCGCTTCCGCGACGAACGCTTGCCGGTTTTGATCGGCACTCAAATGGTGGCAAAGGGACTGGATATCCCCAATGTCACGCTGGTGGGTGTTTTGGATGGAGATATGAGCCTCTATGCAGACAGCTACCGTGCCGCTGAGACCAGCTTTAATATGATCACACAGGTGGTCGGCAGAGCAGGCCGTGGCGATCTGTCCGGCAGGGCCATGATTCAGACCTTGGTTCCTGACCATCAGGTACTGAAGCTGGCAGCCGCGCAGGACTACGATGGCTTTTATGAGCTGGAGATCGGTCTTCGGCGGCTTCAGCAGCTGCCGCCCTTTGCGCAGCTGTTGACCGTGACCTTCACCGGTCAGGAGGAATCCTCGGTGCTTCGCAGCGCCGTGAAATTCCGTGACAGTTTGGGCAGCTTTCTGCGGCAACCGGCCTATGCAGATCAGGTTTTTGCTCTGCTGGGACCTGCACCTTGCCCGGTGCCGAAAATCAACTATCATTACCGCTACCGGCTGACCTTGCGTTGCCGGCCGGACAAGGCCTTGAGAGGTCTGATCGCCCATTTGCTCAGGGAGTTCGCCCGGGATAAGACCACCCGTGGTGTAACAGCCTTTGCAGATGTGAACCCTATGGATTAGAGGTAGAACAATGGGAATTCGTAAAATTTTAACTGACAGTGATCCTGCGCTGCATAAAGTATGCAAAAGCGTGGAAGTATTTGACAAGAAGCTGCACAAGCTTCTGGATGACATGGCCCAGACACTTGAGAAGGCCAACGGTGTGGGACTGGCCGCACCCCAGGTGGGCATTTTGCGCCGTGTGGTGATCGTGGACACCGGAGAAGAGATCCTGGAGCTGATCAACCCCACCATCATTGAGAAATCCGGAGAACAGACCGGTGCGGAAGGCTGTCTCAGCGTTCCGGGGAAATACGGTCTGGTGACCCGTCCTTATATTGCCAAGGTTCGCGCCCAGGACCGTGACGGCAACTGGTTTGAGGCAGAGGGTGAAGAACTGATCGCCCGTTGCTTCTGCCATGAGCTGGATCACCTGGACGGCATCGTCTATACCCAGGTCATGGACCGCTTCCTCACCGATGAGGAACTGGATGAAATGTATTCAGAGGAGTAAAAATATGCGTGTTGTATTCATGGGAACTCCGGATATTGCAGCCACCTGCCTGAAGCAGATCTTAGCGGACGGCTTTGAAGTGGTTGGTGTCTATACCCAGCCGGACCGCCCCAAGGGCAGAGGTATGAAGCTGGTGGCTTCCCCTGTCAAGGAGGTGGCGCTGGAGCATGAAATCCCGGTGTTTCAGCCTGAAAACTTCCGTGACAGCGCCACTGTGGAGCAACTGAAGTCCCTGCAGCCTGATATCTGCGCAGTGGTTGCCTATGGGCGGATCCTGCCTCAGTCTGTGCTGGATGCGCCTACCTATGGCTGCATCAATATCCATGCCAGTGTTTTGCCGTCCTATCGCGGCTCCGCTCCTTATCAGTGGGCCGTGCTGGACGGCTGTCAGTCCACCGGTGTTACCGCCATGTATCTGTGTCGGGAAATGGATGCCGGTGATATCATTGAAATTTCCGAGACCCCCATCGGTCCGGATGAAACAGCAGGAGAGCTGCTGGACCGTCTGGCGGTGCTGGGCGCTTCGTTGCTGAGTAAGACGCTGACCCGGTTTTTAAGCGGAAAGGTGGAGGCGACCGCACAGGATGCCTCTAAGGCCACATATGCGCCCATGTTGGATAAGACCATGTGCCCCATCGACTGGAGCAAGACCGCTCAGCAGGTCCATGACCATGTCCGTGGCATGAACCCCTGGCCCGTGGCAACCATGGAGCTTCAGGGCAGCCGTTTTAAGGTCTATGCCACCGCCCTGTGCGACGGCAGCGGTGAACCCGGTGAAGTTTTGGGTCTGACCAAAACCGGTCTGAAGATCGCCTGCGCAGAGGGCGCGGTGGAGATCCGCACTTTGCAGGCAGAAGGCGGCAAGCGAATGGCCGCTCCGGACTACTTCAGAGGTCATCCGCTGAAGTAAGATCACAGATAACTCAATACCGAAAGCTCGGTGTTATTCCCTGGGAGGGATCGTTATGAATGCTAGAAAGACTGCCTTGGATGCCTTGATTGCCTGCCGAAAGCAGGCAGCATGGTCCAACGGTGTTTTGAAGGATTATATTCGTCGGGATCGGCTGGACCGCCGTGATGCTGCGCTGGCTACCCGGCTGTGCTACGGTGTTTTGCAGCACCGTGGTATGCTGGACTTCTTTTTGGAGCAGCTGCTCACCGGAAAGCTGAAGGATCTGCATCCTCTGGTTCGGGATATCCTGCACTTGGGTCTGTATCAGATCTATGAGCTGGACAAGATCCCCGACAATGCTGCAGTCAATGAATCGGTTCTGCTGGCGAAGAAATATTGCCGCTGGCAGCGCAGCGCCCCCGGCCTGGTCAACGGAGTACTGCGCAATGCGGTGCGGACCAAGGGAACGCTGAAGCAACCCACAACGCTGGAGATCCGCTACAGCCACCCCCAGATCCTCATCGATCTGCTCCGTGGGTATGTGGGGGAAGAAAACCTGGAACCCATGCTGGCTGCCAATAATGATACCCCTCAGACTGTGGTGCAGGTGAATACCCTGCGGACCACCACCGAGGAGTTGGTGCAAAAGCTGGCGCAGGAGGATGTGACAGCGCTGCCCCACAGCTGGATGAAGGACTGCCTGGTTTTGGGCAGCACCGGAGATATTGAACACCTGACTTCCTTCAAGGAAGGTCTGTTTTATGTGCAGGACGCAGCTTCCAAGCTGGCGGTCCAGTGCGCAAAAATCCCTCAGGGAGAGGATGTCCGTGTTTTGGATTGCTGCGCAGCGCCCGGCGGCAAGAGCTTTGCAGCGGCCATCGCCATGGGCGGTAAGGGCAAGCTTCGCAGCGCGGATATCCACCGTCACAAGACAACCTTGATTCAGAACGGTGCAGACCGTCTGGGTCTTCACAATATTCTGGTTCGGGAGCAGGATGCCACCCAGAACCACCGGACCTGGTTCCAAAAGATGGATGTGGTCCTTTGCGATGTGCCTTGCTCCGGCTATGGCATCATCCGCAAGAAGCCGGATATCCGCTACAAGGATCCGGCAGAAATGGAGCGCCTGCCCCAGCTGCAGCTGCAGATTCTGTGTGAGCAGGCCGAGTACGTAAAACCCGGTGGCGTGCTGATGTATTCCACCTGCACACTGGTTCGCCGTGAAAATGAAGCGGTGGTGGAGGCATTCCTGCGCCACCACAAGAACTTCCATCTGGAAAAGCTGGAGCTGCCGGAGGTATTCCCGGAAAACAACAGTGGAATGCTCCGTCTGGTACCCGGTCAGTATGACACCGACGGCTTCTTCATCGCAAGACTCCGGAGGGATGTATGAACCTGAAATCGTTAACGCTGACAGAACTGACGGCTCTTTTGAAGGAGCAGGGTGAACCAGGATTTCGTGCAAAGCAGGTCTATACCTGGCTTCACAAGGGTGTTCGCAGCTATGGGGAAATGACCAATCTGCCCCAAGGCCTTCGGGATCGGCTGGAGCAGCAGTATCCCATCTGTCCACCTAAGGTGGTCAGAAAGCAGGTCTCCAAGCTGGACGGCACCACCAAGTACCTTTGGGAGCTGTCCGACGGCAACTGCGTGGAGTCGGTGCTGATGCGCTATCACCATGGCAACACCGTCTGCATCTCTACGGAAGTGGGATGCTTGATGGGCTGTGCCTTCTGCGCCTCCACCCACGGTGGTCTGGTTCGTCGCTTAGAACCCTTTGAGATGCTGGATCAGGTGCTGTTCAGTCAGATCGATTCCGGCTTACCGGTGTCCAATATCGTGTTGATGGGCATTGGCGAGCCGCTGGATAACTTTGATCATGTGATGCGTTTTTTGGAGCTGGTCAACAGTCCGGAAGGAATGAACATCTCCATGCGTCATATCAGCCTGTCCACTTGCGGATTGGTCCCCAAGATCGATCTTTTGGCAGAAAAAAAGCTGCAGCTGACCTTGTCTGTGTCACTGCATGCCCCAAACGATGCCGTTCGTAATACCATCATGCCGGTGAATAAGGCCTATCCCATTGAGGAACTGATCGCTGCCTGTCGCCGCTACTATGAAGCTACCTCCCGACGGATCTCCTTTGAATATGCCATGATTCAGGGAGTCAACGATACGGAAGAGGCGGCAAAAGAGCTGTTGCGCCGTATGAAAGGCTTGCCGGCTCACTTTAATCTGATTCCTCTGAACCATGTGGAGGAAAGTCCTCTGAAGCCCAGCACCCGACAGGCGGTGGCAAGGTTTCAGAAGCTTCTGGAGGATGGCGGAATCACTGCCACCGTCCGCAGGACTTTAGGCTCGGATATCGATGCCTCCTGCGGTCAGCTCAGAAGAAAGCATATGAAGTAATTTCCTTATGAAAGGAGTGGCTGTGCCATGCAATACTGGGGATTGACAGATCCGGGTTGTGTTCGCTTGCAGAACCAGGATGCCTATCAAATTGAAAAGCTGGACAGAGGCGCACTTTTATGTGTGATCTGCGACGGAATGGGTGGCGCCAAATCCGGTAACATCGCCAGTAATCTGGCTTGCGATGTATTTACGCAGGAGATCAAGCGCAATTATCATGCCGGTCTGGATATGATCGGTGTGGACCAGATCCTGGAGCGCGCGGTGAAGCTGAGTAACTTCACAGTATTCGATCAGGGCACACAGTTCGAAGAATTCGAGGGCATGGGTACAACGCTTGTGGCAGTGCTGATCCGTGGAAAGCAGGCCTTTGTCGTCAATGTGGGCGACAGCCGCGCTTATCGCGTCAGTACCGCCAATATCCGCCAGATCACAGTGGATCATTCACTGGTGGAGCTGATGGTGCAAAAGGGCGAGCTGACCCGTGAACAGGCCAGATCCTTCCCGGGAAAGAATTATATCACCCGTGCCATCGGCACAGAGCCGATGGTCCAGTGCGATATTTTCCATCTGGATCTGAACAAGGGAGACTGTTTGTTCCTTTGCAGCGACGGTCTTTCCAATCTGGTGGATGAGCAGGAAATACTCTTTGAGATCGTCCATGCCGTCAGCAGAAAAAACTGCTGTCAGCATTTGCTGGACATTGCCAAGAACCGCGGTGCGCCGGATAATGTAACGGGCATTCTGGTTCAGGTCTGATGGAGGAATGTAATGGATAACGATAAATACATCGGACGGCTCTTAGACGGCCGTTATGAAATACTGGAGGTCATCGGCACCGGTGGCATGGCAGTGGTGTATAAGGCCCGCTGCCACCGTCTGAACCGTTTGGTGGCCATTAAGATCCTGAAAGACGATTATATTCAGGATGAAGAATTCCGCCGCCGTTTTCGCGCGGAGGGAGAGGCCGTTGGAATGCTGAGTCATCCCAATATTGTTTCTGTTTATGATGTTTCCAGCTCCAACCAGGCGGACTTCATCGTCATGGAGCTGATCGATGGCATCACGCTGAAGCAGTATATGGAAAAGCGTGGCTACCTGAACTGGAAGGAAACGCTGCACTTTGCCATCCAGATCGGCAAGGCGCTGGAGCATGCCCACGGTCGTGGACTGGTCCACCGTGATATTAAGCCCCATAATGTGATGGTGCTGAAAAACGGCTCGGTGAAGGTGGCTGACTTTGGCATTGCCCGGGTCATGTCCAAGAGCAATACGCTGACCAAAGAAGCGCTGGGTTCTGTTCACTACATTTCTCCCGAGCAGGCCAAGGGAGGCAGAGTGGATAACCGCTCCGATATCTACTCTCTGGGCATTGTGATGTATGAGATGATTGCCGGACGGGTGCCTTACGATGGAGAGTCCCCGGTGGGGGTTGCCATCCAGCATATCAATGGCGGAGCGGTACTTCCCTCCAGAATCAATCCCAACATCCCTCAAAGGCTGGAAAAGATCATCATGAGAGCAATGGCCCTGGATCCCGAGGACCGGTATCCCACAGCCACAGCAATGCTCTATGATATGGATGAATTCCGCAAGACCCCTGAAGTGGTGCCTGCGCCTGCCCCTGCTCCTGCAGCGGACAGCCGCACCAAAGTGATTCCGGTCAAACCTACACCGCCTCCTCAGCCGAAACCGAAGACCATTGCGGAGCGGACAGCGGTCAAGAAGGATCCGGATGTGGTGCGTAGCGGACAGAGACCATCCAAACCCAAACAGCCGGAGCCGCCTTCCGGAAACAACCGCATTATGACTATAGCCATTCTTTCCTGCGCAGCGGTGATTTTGGTGGCGCTGATCATCACGCTGGTGCTCATTTCCTCCGGCGCTTTCTCCAATAAGGACGATATGGTGCGTGTTCCCGAGCTGCTGGGTGAATACTACGATCAGCTTGGCGAGTATGAGGGAATCGAGATCAAGCGTCAGGGCAGCGAAAACTCTGAACAATACGAAAAAGGTCAGATCATGTATCAATACCCCAAGGCCGGCATGGAAGTGGTGAATGGCACCAAGGTATTCGTGATCGTCAGCTTGGGTACGGAAGCGCCTGCCAAGACCATGGAGCAGCTGACCACCGTGAAAGCGGAGGAAGCAGAACGGTTCCTGGACGGTCTTGAAATGAACCTGAACATCATCAAATATGATGAGCATAGTTCCACAGTGCCCGTGGGTTCTGTTACCCGCACTGAGCCTGCCGCCGGTGAGGAGCTGAAGGAAGGACAAACGGTCCGTCTGTGGGTCAGCACCGGTCCTGAGATCGTCAAAGCTGAGATGCCCAATGTGGTGGGCAAGACCTATGACAAGGCTGTGAGCCTTTTGGAGGCCAACGGCTTTAAGAATATCCGCCAGAACCCTGTGGACAGCGAAGAGGAAAAGGGCGAAGTCATTGCCCAGTCCGTGGAAAAGTATGAGCGTGTGGATGTGACCACGCTGATCGTGCTGGATGTGTCCACCGGTATTTCCGAAGAGACCACGGAGCCGGATGTCACAGATCCTCCCGAAACCACACCTCCGGAAACCACGCCTCCCGAAACCACACCTCCGACCACAGAACCCTCCACAGAGCCGGATGGTCCTCAGCAGCTGACATATGGCTTCGCTGTTCCGATCAGCGACGAAGCCTATCAGATCATCATCAAGCTGGAGGACGAAGTGGTCCAGAAGGTATATGTTATTCCCGGAGCGGATATTGTACGAGTTGATCTTGTAGGCAACGGCACGCTGGTATATGATCTGTACCTGGATATGGGTGCCGGTGAAGTCTACTACAAATCTGAACCAGTGGAATTTGACCCGGATGAATAAAGAATTAACAGGAAGAATCCTTCGCTCTCTCAGTGGCTTTTATGATGTGCAGACTCCGGAAGGGCTGATCACCTGCCGTGGCAGAGGCAGCCTGCGTAAAAAGGGAGAAAGTCCCCTGACCGGAGATCTGGTCAGAGTCACTGTGGAAAACGGAAAGGGAATGGTGGAGGCCATTGAGCCTCGTCGCAACAGCTTTATTCGTCCTGCTGTTGCCAATGTGGATGCGCTGGTGATCTTTGCAGCCAATGTCAACCCGGTGACGGAGCCTTTTCTCATCGATCGGGTGGCTGCCATTGCAGGTGACCGCGGTGTACCGGTGCATCTGTGCATCAATAAGTGCGACCTGGATCCTGCAGTGGATCTGGAGCGAATCTATCGGTCAGCCGGCTTCTCTGTGATCGTCACCAGTGCGGAAACAGGGGAGGGTGTGGAGCAGCTGCGAGCCTTGCTCAAGGGCAAGCTCACTGCCTTTACCGGCAATTCCGGTGTGGGCAAGAGCAGCATTCTCAACCGGCTGTGTCCGGAGCTTCAGCTTCCCACCGGAGAGGTTTCCGAAAAGCTGGGAAGAGGTCGCCATACCACCCGCCATGTGGAGCTCTACCGCCTGGACGAGGATACCTATGTGGCAGATACACCGGGTTTTTCCTCCTTCGATACGGATCAGATGGATCTGATTCTGAAGGAGAACCTGCAATACGCATTCCCGGATTTTGGCGCTTATTTAGGACAGTGCCAGTTCCATGATTGCTCCCACCGGAAAGAACCTGGCTGCGCCGTCACTGCGGCCGTGCAGGCAGGACAGATCGAACCCACCCGCTACGATAGCTACCTGCGTCTTTACGAAAAGGTCAGCCAGATCAAGCTGTGGGAAGTAAAATAAAGCAAGGCCATCGGATCAAATCCGATGGCCTTTTCTTACTGTTCACTTAATGCTTCCAGCTGTTTGGTATTTGTCAGCTCGATGGTGCCTCTGTTCAGAACCACCATGCCCTCCCCTTGAAAATAGCGCAGCATACGGGTGACCACCTCACGGGCGGTACCCATGTGGTTGGCGATCTTTTCGTGGGTGATCTTCAACTGCGCAGAATCCTCCACGCGGCTTTCTTCCAGCAGAAATGCAGCCAGCCGCTTATCAAAGCTCTTAAACATGATCTGCTCCATGAGCCACATCAATTCAGAGTAGTTTCCCGCCAGCAGATCACGGGAGTAATTGGCGACCGCAAGAGATTCTTCAGCAAGATTTTTAAACAAACAGGCAGGAATGCTCCAGAACTCGCTGTCCTTTTCCGCTTCGATCATAATGTTCAGCTGCATATCCGGCATCACGCAGGAGGCGCTGAGCAGACTGGTGTCATAGTCAAAGAGCCGCCCAACGGTGATTTCCCGCCCGTCGGGAGATAAAATATAAGCCCGCAGCTGACCGGTGCGGATCATTACAAGTCCCAGGCAGTCAGCGCTGCTGTCGTGAATATGATGTCCTTTGGGAACAGAGCGAAATTCAATAACATCTGCAATTCGCTTCTGCTGCTGCACTGTCAGCTTCTCCCAAAAGGGAATGTATTGGGAAAATTCCATAGGGTTCACCTCTGGTAACAGTATAAACCACTGGTCTGCGGAAGTCAATCCGCTGATTGACATCCTCAGAATTCAGGGTATAATAAATCTATTCAATACAAAGGAGACGATCAAATGAAAATTGCAGTTACTTACGCAGGCGGTGCGATCTTCCAGCACTTCGGACACACCGCTCAGTTTAAGATCTACGAAGTGGAGAACGGCGCAGTGGTATCCGCTCAGGTGGTGGACACCGACGGCCACGGACACGGTGCATTGGCAGGCTTCCTGTCTGCTCAGGGTGTGGATACCTTGATCTGCGGTGGCATCGGTGGCGGTGCGCAGATGGCACTGTCCGCTGCGGGTATCAAGCTCTACGGCGGCATTGCCGGAGAAGCGGACGAAGCAGTGGCTGCTTTGCTGGCAGGCTCACTGGATTATAATCCTGCCCCCAATTGCAACCACCATGATCATCACCATGGGGAAGGCCATTCCTGCGGCTCCCACGGCTGCGGTGGTCACTGCGGTCATTGAGCGATGAAGGTGCTGGTCAGCGCCTGCTTGCTGGGGCGCAATTGCAAGTATAACGGCGGCAATAATTATGATCCTAAGGTAGAAGCGCTGCTGAAGGATCATGTGGCAGTGGAGATTTGTCCGGAGCTGATGGCAGGACTGGGTGTTCCCAGAACGCCCATCGAGATCGTCAACTCAGAAGTCAAAGACCGCAACGGCAACAGCGTGGATGCGGCTCTGCGCAGCAGTGTGGACATGATCCTCACTCAAGTCCGTCGGGAAGGCATCCGATATGCCATCTTAAAATCCAGAAGTCCCACCTGCGGTGTCCGTCAGGTTTATGACGGCACCTTTTCCGGTACGCTGATCAACGGAGCCGGTGTACTGGCACAGGCCTTGATGGATGCCGGTTGTCAGGTGATTGATTCTGAGGAATTGCCGGATTTCTTGTAAAATCCCCTTGGGTAAGGTATTGCTTGTGACGCTGGGTCATGTGTTATGATAACGGTGTCAGGAGGTGAAAAGCTATGTCCAAATACACCACAGGAGAGCTTGCAAAGCTGTGTGATGTCACCGTTCGCACCGTTCAGTATTACGATAACCGGGGGATCCTGGTTCCCAGCCAGCTGAGCGAGGGCGGCCGCAGACTCTATTCCGATGAGGATCTGAAGCGGCTGCGGCTCATCTGCTTTTTAAGAGAGCTGGATCTGTCCATCAATACCATCGATCAGCTGCTTCGGGAAGAGCATCCGCAGAAGATCATCGATCTGTTGCTGCAGCAGCAGGAAAACATCTTGACCGATGAGATCAGCCAGCGACAGAAAAAGCTGGATAAGCTGACAGCGTTGCGAAAGGGACTGAAAACCGTTTCCGATTTCTCCGTGGAATCCCTGTGCGACATAGCCGATATTATGGAAAATAAGAAAAAATTGAAAAAGATCCGTTGGACCATGGTTGGTATTGCTGTACCTGCTGAGCTCATCGAGCTGTGCAGCATTCTACTTGCTGTGCATCTCAAAGCATGGTGGCCCCTCGCAGTTGGAATGCCTGTTTTCCTGGGGCTGTGCGTATGGCTTGTCTGTTTTTACTATGGCAAGGTCTCTTACCAATGTCCCGAATGCAATCGGGTATTCAAACCCAAATTCGGGCAGTTCATGTTTGCAACCCATACTCCCACGACCCGGAAGCTGACCTGCACAGCCTGCGGTCACAAAGGCTTCTGTCTGGAAACCGCAGCAAAACCCGAATGATCCTTTTCAGCTGCCCACAAAAGAGTGCGGGTATTACTGATCTTTTTTGCCAAGCTTTTTCTTGGTTCCGTCGGGTTCCACGATATAGGTATTTTCCAGATGACCGACCAGACTGGCTTTCACAGAATCAATATAGATTCTGCGCAGACGGTCCCGTTCAGCGGTTTCCTCCGGTGTCAGACCGGTTTCCTTGTTTTTCTTGGCCAGCACATTGATGCGGGCGATGACTTCATCCATGTTCATAGCATTTCCTCACACATAACGGTGGATCACCACCGAGATTCGACCCTTTTTCGTCTGGCCGTTGACGGAGTATAGCTTGATCTTTCCAAGTCCCCGAACGCTGATCTCAGCGCCTTCGGGGATTTGTTTATCTGCTTTTTCGCAGGGAAGACCGTTGATGGCTGCTTTACCGGCAGAAATATAGCTGCAGGCAAGACTTCTCCCGATTCGAAATCCGGAGGAGATCACGCCGTCCAGCCGCAAAGAAGCCAGTGTATCCCGAAGCTCTTTGATCTCCTGCTGCGGGATCCTTGCGTCCGAAAGACTGATCTGCGACAGGCGGATCTTCACGCGACCCACCTGCGTAAAGCTTTGCAGCAAAGAAGCTGCGATACTCTCGGTTACAAAAAAGTCGCAGCTGCCGCAACCGACGCAAATGTCGCCTACAGACTCCCGGCTGATCCCAAAACCCATCAGCGCGCCCAAAAAGTCACGGTGATTCAGGTCTTCTTTTTCGTAGTATTCGGCTCGCAGGCAGACCATGGGGGCCTCTTCCGAAAAGTCCGGCTCCAGATAATCCGGGAAGTAGCACAGCATTTGCCGCTGAGCGCCCTCATAACCGCCAAAGGTCACAAGTCCCGGCTGGTCTCCGAAAAGATACCGTGCCATCTCCTGTTCCCGCAGGGACAGAAAGCCGGTATTGGAAGGGATGTTTCTGCGGATGCCGCCTTCAATTTTATCCCACAGCTTGGCAAGAAGGATCTTGTCCTCAGAAGTGTGGGCGATTTTGTCTATATTATTCCGGTTCATTTGATCACCGAAGGTATTATACCACAGCTTTTGTCCAATGCAAGTAACTTTTTCTTGCCTCCTGTGCAGGAGTCGGGTATAATGGTCAGCAGAAAGTTGGTGAAACCATGATCATTGGAATTATTGGCGGCGGAGCTTCCGGTATGGCCGCTGCTTTGACAGCGGCGCAAAACAGCGATGCTCTTGTGCTGCTGTTTGAGCGGCAGGCAAGACTTGGCAGAAAGCTTCAGGCCACCGGAAACGGCCGCTGTAATCTTTCAAATATTCATGCAGGCGTCGGCGGCTACCATGGTCAGCAGCCTGACTTTGTCAAGCCTGCCATGAGCCGCTTTGATCCGGAGGAAACCTTGCAGTGGTTTCGTTCCATGGGCCTGTTTACGGTCAGCGAGCCATCAGGCCGTGTCTATCCTTATTCCGATCAGGCCAATTCCGTGGTGGATGTGCTGCGGTTTGCGTTGGAAAAACCCAATATTCGGGTGAACACCGGCGCTGAGATCGGCAAGATCCGCAAAGAAGGCAACGGCTTTTCGGTGGACGGTGAATACTGTGACCGACTGATCGTGGCCTGTGGCGGTCTGGCAGGCTCCAAGCTGGGCGGAACCATGTCCGGCTATCAGTTGCTGCGCTCCATGGGGCATCGAATGACGAAGCTGCGCCCTGCTTTGGTGCAGCTGAAAAGCAGCTGGAGCGCAGTTGCTGCGCTGAAGGGTGTGCGCGCAAATTGTCACGCAGCCATTTATCATGACGGCAGCCTCCACAGCCAAAGCACCGGTGAGATCCAGTTCACCGAATACGGAATCTCCGGTCCTGTGATCTTTGAGATCTCACGGGATGCCTGTCAGGGAGCGGGAAGCTGGGTCTGCCAACTGGATCTGCTGCCGGAGATCTCCGAAGAAACGCTTTACGCAGAGCTGCGCAGGCGAACCGGTACAGTTCTTCCCACCCAGGAGCTGCTCACCGGTATCCTTCATAACCGGTTGGGCAGAGTGGTGTCAAAAGCTGCAGGACTGTCCTTGAACGGCGCAGCAGCCGATCTGACCCAGCAGGAGCTTCAAGCGGTCTGCACCGCAGTGAAGTCTTTTGAAGTGCCGCTGACTGAGCCGATGGGCATGGACAGCGCGCAGGTCACCGCAGGCGGAATTCTCACAGAGGATTTCGACCCCTGCACCATGGAAAGTAAGCTGGTTCCCGGACTTTATGCCTGTGGCGAGGTGCTGGATATTGACGGTGACTGCGGTGGCTATAATCTGCAATGGGCCTGGAGCTCCGGACGCTGTGCCGGTTACCATGCCGGAAAGGAACGCTGAATGATCCGAATTACCGATATTGCCCTGCCGCCGGAGCATAATGCCTATCAGCTGACCTATGAGGCTGCCAAGCTTCTGAAGATCTCTGCCTCCAAAATCAAGCAGCTGAAGCTGGTACGGCGATCCATCGATGCAAGAAAAAAGCCGGATGTGAAGCTGATCTATACGGTGGATGTTTTGGTAGAGGGCAGTGAAAATAAAATTCTGAAGCAGGCTCGCTGCAAGCGGGCAGCGGTTGCGCCAACCAACCGTTACCATCCTCCCAAAGCAGTCGCAGCGCCAAAGCAGCGTCCTGTGGTCATCGGCTTTGGTCCGGCCGGAATGTTTGCGGCGCTGGTGCTGGCATTGGCAGGACAAAAGCCTTTGGTTCTGGAACGGGGCGAAGATGCCTTGAGCCGCCATGAAAAGGTCAGCCGTTACTTTGAAACCGGTGAGCTTGACCCCGACAGCAATGTGCAGTTTGGTGAGGGCGGAGCCGGTACATTCTCCGACGGTAAGCTGAATACCGGTGTCAACAATCCCAGAATCGGCTGGATTTTGGAGCAATTTGTGGCAGCCGGCGCAGCCGAGGAGATTCTATTTGATGCAAAACCCCATGTGGGAACCGATGTGCTGCTGACGGTGGTGCAGAATATCCGCCGCCGGATCATCGAACTGGGAGCGCAGGTGCGTTTTCGCAGTCAGGTCACCGGCATCCGTCAGCAAGATGGGCGTTTGACCGGACTTGTGCTTCAGAACGGAACGGTGATCGAATGCAGCAAGGCCATTCTGGCCATCGGTCATTCCGCCCGGGATACCTTTCAGATGCTGCTGGAGGAAGCAGTCCCCATGGAACCCAAGCCGTTCTCAATGGGTGTGCGCATTGAGCATTTGCAGACCATGGTGGATCAGGCTCAGTACGGAAGTACAGAGCTGCCGTTACCTCCTGCGGACTATAAGCTGGTGCAGCATCTGGACGATGGCACGGTGTACACCTTCTGCATGTGTCCCGGTGGCTATGTGGTAGCCGCTGCGTCCGAACAGGAAACGGTGGTCACCAATGGCATGAGCTACCACGACCGTGGTGGCCCCAATGCCAATGCTGCGCTGCTGGTGACCTTGCATCCGGATATTTTCCCTTATGAAGGACCGCTGGGTGGTGTTCGCTGGCAGCAGGAGCTGGAGCGTCGCGCTTATCAGGTAGGACAGGGAAAGGCGCCTGCGCAGCTTGTGGGCGACTTTTTGAATGACCGCCCCAGTACGGGGCCGATGAGTGTTTCGCCCACCTACCGCCCCGGAGTGACCTGGTGTGACCTTCGTCAGGTGCTTCCTTCAAGAATCACCGATGCGCTGAAAGCAGCCATCCCCCAGCTGGACAGAAAGCTCAAGGGTTTTGCCGGTCCGGATGGTGTTCTGACGGCTCCGGAGACCCGCAGCTCCTCGCCTGTGCGAATTCTCAGAGGTGAGGACCGGCAAAGCGCACTGAAGGGTCTGTACCCCACCGGTGAAGGCGCAGGCTATGCCGGCGGAATCATGTCCGCAGCCATTGATGGTATTTTAAGCGCAGAAGCGTTAATGGAATAAGTAAACAGCTGCTTCCGGACGGAGGCAGCTGTTTTTTATCAGAAATGGTACAGGCAGATCAGCGTAATGAGCACCTGTACGCCAATGATCAAGGGGATTCCCAAAGCAAATTTCTTGTGTTGGGTCTTGTGGCGAAATACTTTCATTCCGAACCATGCCCCAAGGCTGCCACCTAAAATGGCAATGCCCATCAGCGTGTCCTCCGGAATGCGATATTTTCTTTTTTTGGCTTTTTCCTTGTCAATGAGCATAAGTAAAAATGCAGCTGCATTAACTGTCAGTAGGTAAGGTAGAAGATATCTCATCATAACTATCCTTTCAGGGGGGATCGATTTGAAAAAGATCTGTTGGCTGCTGTTGGTGGCGCTGCTTCTTTGCGGCTGCAGTAACCGTGAAGTCTTGGAAACGGTCAGCGATGAATTGCTGCTTGACACGTTGGCGCCGCAAA
>JAEIGA010008717.1_pt1 | contig 15353 bp, 11 predicted proteins | sample 9270691 | NCBI WGS metagenome assembly JAEIGA01 (sample SAMN17057246, study PRJNA624740) | gut metagenome | biome: biome; isolation source: fecal sample | host: Bos grunniens | place: China: Xizang | collected 2019
CGATGAAGAGTTTGCTAAAGCTAAGGTTAAGGGTGAAGTCACCCGTGCCAAGGGTCTTGGTGCATTAAGTGAACAGCAGGCAAAGAACTCTATGTTTGGTGAGAATCAGCGTATGGATGTTCTTGAGGTAAATGAAGAAGCTATTTATCTGCTTGAAGATTTGATGGGCAAAGATGTTGAGCCTAGAACCGAATTTATCTTTAGGAACGTGGACTTTAGCGAGGTAAGAGAATAATGTATGATTCTATTATGAAATTGGCTCAAGAGGTAGCTAATGATTTAGAGCATCATCAGCAGATGATAAGATATCTCGAATCCGAAGTCAAGAAAGAAAGAGAAAAGAAAAGAGCCTTAAAAGAAAATCTTATGATGGCTTTTGAGAATTATTTTGATGAATAAACAAGAAGAGAGGAAATTTGATTTTCCTCTCTTTTTTTAGTATAATATTTATATAATCTGAAAGAAAGGAGAAATTAAATGGACTTAACTCCTATTATTAAAGAATCGTTTACCCAATATAGTGGTGCTGTTCTACAGAGCCGCGCACTCACTGATGTCCGTGATTGTCTAAAGCCTTCTGCAAGACAGATTTTCTATTGTCTTTATACAGACAAATTTATTCACTCCAAACCTTTTAAGAAAACTCTAAAAGGTATTGGTAGTGCAATGCGAATGTATATTCATGGTGATAGTTCTTGTGAAGGCGTAATTATGCGCGCTGGTCAGCCTTTTGCTATGAGATACCCTCTTATTGAGGTAGAGGGTTCTTATGGTAATCTAATGGAATCTGGCAACTGGGCCGCACCTCGTTATACAAGCGCACGACTTTCTGAATTGGCGAACTATCTTTTCGCTGATATTGATAAAGATACCATTAAAGAGTGGCGTGATAACTATGACGATACTGAACAGTATCCCGCGGTGCTTTCTACTAAAGGATTTTACAATATCGTCAATGGTTCTATGGGTATCGGTATCGGTATGTCTAGTTCTATTCCTCAGTTCAATCTGCGAGAGGTAAATGAAGCATTAATTAAACTGCTTTGGAATCCCGACATTGATTTTGAGGACATTTACTGCGCGCCGGACTTCGCAACTGGTGCTTTGCTTTTAAATGAAAGTGCAGTAAAGGACAGTCTTAAAAATGGTAATGGTTTTGCTTGTAAGCTTCGTTCTGTTGTTGAATTTGATTCTAAGGAACGTTGCTTTGTGGTAAAAGAAATCCCTTATAGTGTTTATACTAATACTATTTGCGGAGAACTTGAGAAGATTCTTGAGGCAGAAGACAATCCTGGCATTGATCGCTTTAATGACTTAACCAACTCCACTCCTCTTATCAAGATTTATCTTTCTCGTTCCGCTAATCCGGATAGAGCTTTAAAGTATCTTTATAAGAACACTTCTCTTCAGTATCATTATAGTATTAATATGACTATGCTGGAGAATGGTCGTTATCCCAAAGTGTTTGGTTGGAAGGCGGCGCTTCAGTCTCATCTCGATCACGAAGAATTGGTTTATCGCCGTGGTTTTGAATTTGACTTAACCAAAATTAAGGCTCGAATTCATATTATTGAAGGTCTGCTTAAGGCTTATGACGCGATTGATGAAGTTGTTCAGACAATTAAAACTTCTGCCTCTTCTGCCGCGGCGAATGAAGCACTTCGCAAGCTTCTTGGTATTGACGAAGTGCAGGCTAAGGCTATTCTTGATTTAAAGCTTTCTAAGTTAAGTAAACTTGATATTAATAAGCTTTGTAATGAAAAGAATGATCTTGAAAAAGAAAAAGAGCGAATTGAAGCAATTTTGTCTGATATTGCTCTCTTAAAGAAGGAAATTGAGAATGGTTTGCGTGAGGTAGCCAAGAAGTTTGGTGATGAACGTCGTACTAAAATCATGAACATTTCTTCCGACGAAGATGAACCGGTAGAGGTAAAGGCGCTTTCAGTTAGTTTAACTAATAAGAATAATCTTATCGTTAGCGAGACTTCTAGTCTTTACACTCAAAAAAGAGGCGGAGTTGGCAGTAAGTTTAAGTTAGATACTGATGAATATGTTATGGCCTCTGCAACTTGTCAGAATATTGATACCCTGCTTTTCTTCACCGTTCAGGGCAATGTTTATTCCTATGTTGCCGGCGCGCTGCCAGTAGGTGAAAAAACAGCCGTTGAGTCGTTGTTTATGATTGAACAGCATGAAACAATCCGTGCAATGACCGCACTTACTAAAAATTGTAACGAAAAATATATAATTTTCATTACAAAAAATGGTATGCTTAAAAAGAGTGAACTTTCTGAGTATAACATGAAGCGTAGTAAGTCTGGTATTAAAGCATTAACTCTTGACGACTGTGATGAAATTTGTTCTGTTATCTTTACAAATGAAGAGCGCATCGGTATTGCCACTGAATTTGGTAATTTCTTAATGTGTGAAACCAAAGACATTCGTCCTATTGGTCGTGTTGCCAAGGGTGTAAAGGGTATTAAACTCAATGATAGTGACGCAGTATCTTCTGCAAAAACTATGCCTTCTACGGTAAAAGAAATTGTTAGCGTTAGCGGTGAGGGTAAAATCAAGCGTACCTCAATTGATGAATTTACAGTACAAGGACGTGCCACTAAGGGCACTAAACTTCAGAAGCTTACAGATGGCGATTGGCTTGCTGATTTCTTGCCAATCACTAGCGAGAAAGAATTAACAGTTATAGCTACTTCTTCTCAGATTAAGCTAAATATTTCTGATATTGGTCTACTTCAGAAAAATACTAGTGGCGCGCAGTCTATTAAGAAAAAAGATAAAGATAACATAATTTGTCTTTTTGCTTAAAATGTCAAGTGAAAATTTGATATTTTTGAAAATTTAATATATAATATATATATAAGGTTGAGAAACCTAAAAATAAAAATAAAGCCACCAAAATTGTGGCAAATATGAATTAAAAGGAGAATTATTATTATGGAAGCTATTAAGATTACTGAGAAGTCTGCAGAGGTTTTTAACTACGTCAAGAACAATGGTGGCCGTGTTTCTGTTGAGGAGATTTGCGAGGCTACTGGCCGCGCTCCCCGTTCTATCAACGCTAACGTTACCGATCTGTGCAAGAAGGGTCTTGCCGAGCGTGAAAAGGTTGAGGTCGAGGGTAAGGAGAAGCCTGTTACCTATGTCTGCCTCACTGAGGATGGCAAGGCTTTTACTGCTTGATTAAATAAATAATTAAATATTAAGTTAAAGGGCTTTAATAGCCCTTTAATTTTAGAAAAGAACCAATTATAAAAGGAGAATTTTAAAATGTTGAGAGAAGCTGAAAACATCGTAAGAATTGAAGGTATTTTGTCTGAAACTGATTTGAAGTATGGTTCTTTTGAAAAGAACGGAAGCAAGATTAACTCCATTGGTGGTATTATTAAGATTCAGGTTAATCAGGAGATTAATGGTGAACCTGTAACTCTCGAGGTTCCTGTTCACATGTTTGCCTCTGAATATACCAACAAGGGCGCAAAGAATCCTGCCTTCCAGTCTATTGAGCGTGTTATGAATGAATTCACCTCTATTGCTACTGCCGGCGGTGCCGCGAATGCAGACCGTGTTCGTATTACCAATGGTAAGGTCACTATGAATGAATATTATGGCCGTGATGGTCAGCTGATTTCTTTCCCTCGCATTACTGCCTCTTTTGTTAATAAGATTAAGGCAGATGAGATGAAGCCCTGCGCTACCTTTGCAACTAATTTTGTTGTTGCAAAGAAGATGCATGAGGTTGATCGTGAGGGTATTGAGACCGGACGTTATAAGGTTACCGGCATTATTCCTCAGTTCGGTGGTAAGGTAGATGTAGTTGAGTTCGTTACTTCTAACAAGAATGTTATCAACGCTGTTAGCCAGTATTGGACTGAAAATGATACCGTTTCTGCTCAGGGTCGCCTGAACTTCTCCTCTAAGACTGAAACTGTTGTGAAGGAAGTTGATTTCGGTGAGCCTCAGGAAACTACTAGAACTATTTCTGTCAGCGAACTGATTCTGACTGGTGGTTCTTCTACTCCTCTTGAGGGTGAGTATGCTTATGATATGAGCGATATTCAGACCGCACTAGCTGAAAGAAAGCAGCGTTTGGAAGATACCAAGAACAAGAATACTGGCACTCGAAAGGCTCCTCAGAAGAATTCCAATGGTCCTGTCGACCTTGGTTTCTAATTTGGGAGGTAGTTATTGATGATTGATATTTTAAATCTTCAACCTACTACCATTAGTCGAGACCTGAAGGGCAAGTATGTTTGTATTTATGGAAAGCCGAAGGTAGGTAAAACTACCTTCGCTGTCCAGGCTCCTAGAAACCTTCTGTTGGCTTTTGAGAAAGGTTACAATGCTTTAGGTGGTATTAAAGCGCAGGATATTAATAAATGGTCTGATTTCAAGATTGTTTTAAGACAGTTGGAATCTCCTGAAGCACAGGCAGCCTTCGACACTATTTCTATTGATACTGTTGGTGTTATGTGGGATAAGTGTGAAGAGTATATTTGTGCCCAGAATGGTGTCCAGGCTATTGGTGACATTCCATGGGGTGCAGGTTATGCTTCCTGTAAAAAGGAATTTGAGGCGTGTCTCCGCAAGATTACAATGTTGGGTTATGGTCTTATTCTCATTGCTCATGTTGAGACACGAACCGAGAAAACTGCTGATGATAATGAAATTGAAATTATCGGTCCCGCAATTCCTAAGCGTGCTTATGCTATCGTAAACCAGTTGGTTGATATTATTGGCTATATCGGCGTTAGTTATGACAAAGATGAAAATGCCATTCGTACACTTTATACGAGATCTACCCCTACTGTTATGGCAGGTAGCCGCTTCCCACATTTGCCTCCTAAGATTCCGTTTGGATATAAGGAGCTAACCACTGCTTTGAGCAACGCGATTGAACAGAGCGGTAAAATTGATGGTGTTACTATTGTTGATAATAGTCCCACCTCTGAAGTTGAAAATCGTCCTTTCCAGGAAACTGTAGAAGAGGGACGCAGACTCTGGGGAGAGTTGATTGAAAAGGATGCTGGCAATGCTGAAAAAATTATGAAGGCAGTTACTAGAATCTTCGGGCGTTCAATGAAACTTTCCGAAATTACAGAAGAACAGCAGGATCTGTTTGAATTGCTGCTACTGGAAATGAAGACGATTTAAATAACGCATAAGTACATAATGTGTTTCCTGTTTAAGAGGAGAAGGCTTAGCTTTCTCCTCTTAAATTTGCTTTTTTTGAAAATTTATGGTATACTATAAATAGAAAGAAATGAGGTGGTTTAATGGCTAGAAAGATGCCTCCAGTTCACTGTCGTGTTTGTAAGAAAGAGATTGATCGGCAGAACGAAACTGGTTGGATTATGCCGGTAAACAAGTTTTATTATCATGAAGCTTGTTATAAAGATTGGGTTGAGAAGAAAGATGACCTTCACGCCAAAGCGACTGACAATGAGTGGTATGAGGCCATGCTGTATTATTTGAGTCATGTAATTAAAGCTGAAATTGATTATAAGAAAACCACTTCACAGTGGAAGACTTTTTTGAAGCAGAATAAAACTGCGAAGGGTATTTACTTTGCTATCAAATACTTTTATGATGTTCAAAAAGGCGACAAGGCTAAATGTCAAGGTGGCATTGGTATAGTTTCTTCTATTTATGATGATAGTAGAGAATATTGGTATCGTAGAGAAGAAGGTGACCGAGGTCTGTGCGATCGTATTGAGGCACAGATGAAGCAGCAAGCCGCGCAGCAGAAAATTATTCTTAAACAGACAAAGAAAAAGAGTATTAGAGATAAGGCTATTTCTCTTGCTGATATTGAGATGATGGAGGACTAAATGGCATTAGTTGATAAAAAGTGCATACAGCAGATTTTGGGTTGCCTTTTGAAACATCCTCAATATCTTAGCGAAGTTGATAAGTATAATCTTACTTTAAGTGACTTTTCAACTAGATTTGAGCGTTATATATTCGGCGCGATCCAAGGTTTGTATTATAAGGGCGCGCAGAAGATTTCTGCTTTTGATGTAGAAAATTATTTAAGTTCTAATGATGTATCCTTAAAGTTATTTACGAATGAGAATGGTATTGAATATCTTCAAGACGTAGAGGAGTATTCTAATGAGGAAAATTTTCCTTATTATTACAAGAAGCTCAAAAAGTTAAATCTACTGAATGATTTCAAGAAGCAGGGTTTTGATATTAGTGATTTCTATATTGAAGATTTACTTGATCCTCGCTCTTTGGAAATCAATCAAGCTTTTGAAGACTTGGAAGTTCAAGATATTGTTCTTGGAATGAAGAAAAAACTTTTAAAGCTTGAAACAGAATACGTCAAAACTGACGAAGTTCAAAGTTGGAACGCCGCTGATGAAATTGATGAAATTATTGAAAATTTTGGTAATCCAGATGAAGTAGGCTTACCCATCCAGGGCCATATTATCAATAAGGTAATTAATGGTGCAGAACGTGGTGCATTAACTATTCGAAGTGCTCCGAGCGGTGTTGGTAAGACAAGACATGCCGTTGGTGATGCTTGTATGCTAGCTTATCCGATTCGTTACAACTCTGTTACTTGTGAATGGGAGCAGGTTGGTCAAGCAGAGAAAGTTTTGTTTATCATTACCGAGCAGCATAAGTCTCAGATTTTGAAAATGATTATTGCCTATTTAACTGATATCAACGAGAGTAAGTTTAAGTATGGCAAATTTACAGAAGAGGAAAAACTTCGTATTCAGCAAGGTAAAGAGATTATGAAGCAGTTTCACGATAATTTTCATATTATTCGTATTCCCAACCCCACAATTGATCTAGTGAAAACGATGGTCAGAGAGAGTTGTATTACCAATGATATTGGTTATGTGTTTTACGACTATATCTTTATTGGCCCTGCACTGCTGAACGAATTTAGAGGTTTTAGCATTAGAAATGATGAAGCTTTGCTTATGTTTGCAACCGCATTAAAGGATTTGGCTGTTGAACTAAACGTATCAGTGTTTACAGCAACGCAGGTTAATGCAAAAGCAGATGAAAATAGAGAGATCCGAAATGAAGGTACCTTAGCCGGCGGTCGTAGTACAATTAATAAAGCTGACAACGGCGCAATTATGGCAAGACCGACATTAGAAGAATTAGAGGTTGTTCAAAAACTTCATGTCATTCAACCAAATGTTGTTACTGATATTTTTAAGGTACGAAGCGGTGAATGGAATCAAGTTCGTATTTGGTCTTATATTGATTTGGGTACAATGCGTAAGCAGGATCTATTTGTAACCGATTCTCGACTTGAACCAATTAATGACTTCTTTGATGGTTTTGATATTGAGACTGTAACCTCTGATTGGGAAGATGGAATAATGATAGAAGTTAATGAAACTATTGGAAAGTTGAATAATAGATTGAAAGAAGGTTGATTATGGATTATCAAAAAATTATAGCTGATTTGCAAGATAAAGATGTAATCAATCTTCTTGTAAATCTTGGTGCAGATAGATATAAAGATACTCCAGAAGCAATTATTTTCCCAACAATTTGTCATAACGCCGATCCATCCGAGGCTTCAATGAAGTTGTATTATTATAAAAATACAAAATTGTTTTATTGTTATACTGCGGATGGCGGTATGAGTATTTTTAAACTACTAGAACATATTTACAAGTCTAGGGATATTGAGTATGAATGGTATAATGATATTTATTTGCCAATCATTAATTGTACTCCTGGTAAAGGGGTAGAAGGTTTTAAAAGTTCTCGACCCGAGCTTTTAAAAAATAAATATGAAAGAAGAAAGCGAAAGATAGAACTTCCTAGCTTTCAAGAAGGTGTGTTAGATGTTTTCATTAAGGAATATCCATCACAGTGGTTGCAGGATGGTATCTCCAAGGAAGCCATGGATAAGTTCAACATTAAATTTTCTATTTCTCAGAATAAAATTATTATTCCTCATTATGATACTAATGATAGACTCATTGGTATACGAGGTCGAGCGCTTAATTCTTGGGAAGTTGAAAATGTTGGTAAATATATGCCAGTACAAATTGAGCAAACTTGGTATAAACATCCGTTAAGTTTGAATCTGTATGGTTTAAATAAAACAAAAGAAAATATCAAAAAAACTGGAAGAGTGTTTATTTTTGAAGCAGAAAAATCTGTTCTGCAATTTGATAGTTTTAATCAGCCTAATTGCGCAGTCGCAGTCTGCGGAAGTTCATTAAATAAGTTTCAGTTAGATATTCTAATTAGAGAATGCGCGCCGAATGATTTTGTCATTTGTTTTGATAAAGAAGAAGGCGGCGAGGCATATTTTAATAAACTTTGGAAAATGTGTGAAAAGTATCATAACTATGGTAACTTTTCGTTTTTGTATGATAGAGAATCAATCTTAAATTTAAAAGACAGTCCATCCGACAATGGAGAAGAAGCTTTTAATAAACTTTTGAATAGGAGAGTAATTGTCAAGTGAAACATAGATTAGTAAATGAAAATTTTAAGAGTAATTATGGCGAAAATTTATTGAAGGCACGCGGTGTTGAGGACGTTAAGAAGTTTTTAAATCCTACCGAAGACTGTCTTCAAGACCCCGCTAATTTAAATAATATCCACGAAGGAGCCACCCTTCTCGTTAATACTGTGGATAATAAGGGTCGTATTTTAATCGTTGTTGATAGTGATACAGATGGATTTACTTCTGCTGCGATTATCTATCAGTATATCCACAGAATGAATCCAGAGATTGAAATTGATTATCTACTGCATGAAGGTAAGCAGCATGGACTGGAAGATCATATTAATACTATTCTCGATGGTGGCCAGTCCTATGCTCTAGTTATTTTACCTGATAGTTCTAGCAATGATCTAGACTATCATGAACAGCTAAGAGGAATTTCTTTGCCCTGTCTAGTTCTTGATCACCATTTAACTGATGTTGAAATTAGTTCTAATGCTATTGTAGTGAACAACCAGCTTTCTCCTAATTATACCAATAAGGAATTAACCGGTGCTGGCGTTGTTTATCAGTTCTGCCGTTATCTTGATTCTATTCTGAACAATAATTATGCGGATGATTACGTCGATCTCGCGGCGCTTGGTATTATTGGTGATATGGGTTCCATGCTAACCATGGAGAATCGTTTTCTTGCTGTTAAGGGTCTCAGCAATATTCAGAATTTCCTCTTCAAATCCATTTTAGATAAACAGAGTTTTTCAACTGGTGGTAAGATTAACCCTATTACTGTTGCATTTTATGTTGTACCCCTTATTAACGCCATGATTCGTGTTGGTACTATGCAAGAAAAAACTCGTCTGTTTGAGGCTTTTATTGATGGTACAAAGAAAATTCCTAGTGGTAAGCGAGGGGCAAAAGGAACTCTTGAATATGCTGCAATTGAAGCGGTAAGAGAGTGTACTAATGCACGTACCCGTCAGAATAAAATGTTGGACGACGCCGTTGGTAGGCTCGAAGCTAAAGTATTCAAGCATGACCTGCTAGAGAATAAGATTCTGTTTGTCCGTTTGGACGATGATGATGATTTTCCTGCTGTTCTAAATGGTCTTTGTGCGATGAAGCTGGTGGCCAAGTTTAAGAAACCAACTATTGTCGCTCGTCTAAATAACGAAGGTTATATTAGAGGTAGCGCTCGTGCCGTATCTAATTCTCCTCTGCCTAATCTAAAGAGCTTCTTCACGGATAGTGGCTTCTTTGAATATGCTATGGGTCATGAAGGTGCGCATGGTATTTCTATTTCAAACAAGCGATTAAGCGACTTCCATATTTGGGCAAATAATGAGTTAAAGGATGTAAATTTCGGAGAAGGCGTTTATGATGTAAATTTCGTACGCGCGGCTGCAGATAAAGATATTGAAGATATTGTTTTTGATCTGGCAAAGTATGAAAACACCTGGGGTCAGAATAACTCAGAAGCCTTAATCTATATTCATGATTTAAATATTACAAGAAATGATTATCAGGTCATGGGCAAGAATCAAGATACCTTGAAGATTACTAAATTTGGTGTATCTTATATGAAGTTCCATGCAAAGGAAATGATTGAGGAACTTGAACAAATGGATGAAATTAAAATTAATTTAATTGGCAAGCCTAATGTTAATGAGTGGATGGGTAGACAGTCGGCACAAGTTTTCATTGAGGCTTATGAATTAGAGGATAATAAATATGGATTCTAAAAAAGAGAAACATAGTGAAATGTATTATAAACTTGAAAATACTGTAAAAAGTTGGCCAGAATGGAAAAAAGAAATATATGATTTATACTATGCTTCTAAACATTCCAAAAAATATTCCAAAAAGTATTCTCAATAAATAACCTCGGCCGGCAGTAGAAAATACTGACCGGCCGTATGGTATATATACGGATCTTTAAAACTTGATTTTTTCATGATTTTTTGTTATAATATATATAGAAAGTGAAAAAGGAGTGTGATGATATGAGTAGGAGCTATCCTGGTAGCCTTCATAACCATACGCAGTATTCTAACTTACGTCTGCGCGACTGTATTATTAAAGAGAATGACTTGATTGATTATGCAGTAGAACTCGGTCACAAGGCAGTAGCCATTACTGATCATGAGTGTATTAGTAATTCAATCAAGGTACAGAAGTATTATAGAAAAATTAAAAAGGATCATCCCGACTTCAAGGTAATTCTTGGTAATGAGATTTATCTTGTTCGTAATGGTCTGAATAATGATAATTTCATTTCTGGTACAGATAAGTATTATCACTTCGTTCTGCTTGCAAAGGATGCAATTGGTCATCAGCAGATTAGAGAAATTTCTACTCGCGCATGGATGCGTAGTTATATGGCGCGAGGTATGCGTCGAGTTCCTACATATTATCAAGATTTAATTGATGTTATTCGAGAGAATCCTGGTCATGTTATTGGAACAACTGCTTGTCTTGGTGGAGCACTTCCTACACAGCTAATGAAATATCATGATACAAAAGATGATAGTCTTTATGAGAAAATTATTAGATGGTGTGAGCAGATGGAATGGATTTTTGGTAAAGATAACTTCTATCTGGAGCTTCAGCCCAGTGCTTCTAGAGAGCAGAGTTTGGTTAATAGATATCTATTGAATATTGCAAGAGATTTTCATTATAAGTATATCTTCTCTACAGATAGCCATTATCTCAAGAAGAGCGATGCACCCATTCATAAAGCATTTTTGAATTCCCAAGACGGTGATCGAGAAGTTGATAGCTTTTATGCTACAACTTATATGATGAGTACCAATGAACTGGAAAATTATTTAACTAAGGACTTAACCGAAGAGGAAATTCAGCAGGGTTATAGTAATATTCAATCTATCATTGATATGTGTGAAGATTATGATCTAATGAAACCCTTGAAGATTCCTCAGCTAGAGTGGAAAACCCCAGATTATGTTTCTGCTCTTGTTAAAGATAAATATTTCAAACTAATTCCCGAACTACTGACTTTCTACACCTCTGATTATGAAGGTGATAAAGTTCTTGCAAATCATATTCTTGCTCGTCTTGAATGGGACGAAACTTTATGGAATCAGAAAACCTATGATGCGATTAATGAGTGTCTTGAAATGACGCGAGTCTCTTCTGAAGTTAATAAAACTCATTGGAGCGCATATTATCTTAATCTACAAAAGATTATTGATGTTTGTTGGGATGCTGGTTCTCTCGTTGGATGCGGCCGAGGCTCTGGTGTAGGTTTTATTCTTCTTTATTTGCTGGGTATTACACAGATTAATCCTCTTCGTGAAACTACTCCTACTTATGCATGGCGTTTCCTCAATCCAAGCCGTGTTTCCGTTCTAGACGTTGACTTCGATATTGAGGGCGGCCGACGTAGTGTCGTATTAAATAAGTTTAGAGAAGTTTATGGTAATGATAGAGTATCTAACGTAGCAACCTTCGGTACAGAAAAGTCTAAATCTGCAATTCTTACCGCGGCTCGCGGCCTAGGTATTGATGTTGACGTTGCCTCTTACATTTCTTCTCTTATTCCCGCAGATCGTGGTTTGACCAGAACTCTTGATCAGTGTATGTATGGCGATAAGGAATCTGGTTTTGAACCTATTCGTCAATTCGTTATCGAAATGACCGAAAACTATCCCGAACTTTGGGAAGTTGCTCATAAAATTGAAGGTCTTGTAAATAGACTTGGTCAGCACGCAGGTGGCGTTATTTTCGTTGATGAACCTTTCACTAATTCGACTGGTTTGATGCGGGCGCCCGATGGTACGATTATTACAGCTTTCGATCTGCACGATTCGGAAGATGTAAGTTTGATTAAGTATGATGCACTGTCTGTTGAAGCTATGGACAAGATGCACATTTGTCTTGATCTATTGTGTGATGCAGGTTTCGTAGAACGGAAAGATACTTTAAAAGAAACTTATGAATCTGTTCTTGGTATTTATAATATCGAGAGAAATGACCCCAAAATGTGGGAAATGGTTTGGGAGCATAAGATTCTTTCTCTGTTCCAGATGGAAAAACAGTCTGGTATTCAGGGTATTGCTCTCTCTCATCCATCTTCCGTTGATGATTTGGCGACTCTTAACTCTGTTATCCGTCTGATGGCACAGGAGAAGGGCGCGGAACAGCCACTTAATAAGTTTGCTCGTTTTAAGGCAAACATTAAAGAATGGTATCGAGAAATGGAACAGTATGGATTAACTGTTGAAGAAGTTAAAATTCTTGAGCCACATCTACTTCCCTCCAATGGTATTTGCGAGTCACAGGAAGGTTTTATGCAGCTGGTTCAGATTCCAGAATGTGGTGGTTTTGATCTGACTTGGGCAGACCGTCTCCGTAAGTCCATTGCAAAAAAGAATCCTGCAGAATATGATAAGCTGACTAAGGAGTATTTTGAACGAGTTGAAGAAAAGGGACTTAGCAAAAACTTATGCAACTATGTTTGGAATGTTCTGGTCGCAACTAGCCGAGGATATGGTTTTAATAAGAGTCATACTCTTGCATATTCCCTAATTGCTTTACAGGAAATGAATTTGGCTTATCGTTTCCCAACCATCTTCTGGAACTGTGCTTGTCTTATCTCTGATAGTGGCGGCGCGCAGACTGAAGAAAATGAGCCTGTGGAAGATTCCGAAGTAGAAGTTGATGAAGTTAATTACGATTCTATGGAAGATTTCGGTGCTGAATATATCGAAGAAGAAGATGACGACGAAGACGACGAGGAAGAAGAAGCTGAAGTAAAGAAGAAGAAAAAGAAGCAGAAGACTACCAACTATGGTAAAATCGCCACTGCTATTGGTAAGATGAGAATGTTTGGTGTTGAGGTCGCGCCTCCTGACATTAATAAATCTACCTATACTTTCTCTCCCGATGTTGAACATAATACTATTCGTTATGGACTTAGTGGTATTAGTAAGGTTGGTGAAGAAGTTGTAAAATCTATTCTCGTAAATCGTCCCTATACTTCTCTTGATGATTTTGTTTCAAGAGTTAAGATCAGTAAGCCGCAGGTCGTTAATTTGATTAAGTCTGGTGCTTTTGATTGTCTGGGCGATAGATATGAAGTTATGGATAATTATATTCGTAGTGTAAGTGACCAGAAAAAGCGTGTTACTTTACAGAACATGAAGATGTTGATCGATTTCAATCTGCTACCCGAAGAACTTCGTTTTGAATGTCGAGTTTATAACTTCAATAAGTATTTGAAGAAGTTTAAAGATGGTATTTATTATATCATGGATGAAAATGCTATGCGTTTTTATGAGACTTATTTCGATATGGATTTGTTAATCCCTACTGAAAATGGTTTTAAAATTAAACAGACTTCTTGGGATAATATTTATCAGAAACATATGGATAAAGTTCGTCCTTATGTTAAGAAGCATCATGATGAACTTCTTTATGCAATTAATACTCGACTTATGAGTGATTTGTGGAATAAGTATTGTGAAGGCTCTCTTAGTAAATGGGAGATGGATGCTGTTTCATTCTATTCTCATGAGCACGAACTTCAAAACGTTGATGAGCGGGAAAATGGATTTAGCGACTTCTATCGACTAAATGAGAATCCTGATATTGATCGCATTGTCGATATTAAGGGCAAAAAGGTGCCTCTGTTTAAGATTCATCGTATTATGGGCACGGTTCTTGATAAAGATAAGGCGAAGAAAACTGTAACTCTTCTTACTAAGTCTGGTGTTGTAACTGTTAAGATTTACGGCGCGGTATTTACTCATTATGATAAGCAAATTAGCGAGCGCGGCGCCGATGGTAAAAAGCATGTCATTGAGAAGTCCTGGTTCCAGAGAGGTAATAAGATTATTGTAACTGGAATTAGAAGAGAGGATAGCTTCTTAGCCAAGAAATATAGCCGCACTCCATATCATCTAGTTGAATTAATTACTTCAATTGATGAAGATGGCTATATTGAAACCGCAGGTGAGCGCGCAGGAGAAGAAGAATGAGTATCGGACTGTATGATGTAGATTTCTTTAAATATCATCAAGTTATGTTTAACTTGGAGATAATGAAACTCGCATCTTATTTTAAAAATAAGCGGGAGATAACAGTGTTATCTCCCACCCTTTCTCCTGAAAGATATACGCACTTTTATTTGAGAAAAGATTATTATGATGGAACTTTTCCTCCGCGGCTGACCCATTACGATAATCTTTCTTATGGCGGTCTGGCTTTTACGGGAAAGATATATACTCCTTTAGACGAAGATATTGAAATAGCCAAGCCCGACACGCATGTTTATGATAAATATCAAGACTTATTTTATGAAGGAAGAAAAACTCATGCCTTTGCTTTTACTTCATTAGTAAATAATACGCATTTACGACTTTCCTTAGATGGCAAGACTGTTTGGAACAATTTTGAAAAACAAATTCCTAAAAATACCAAGACGAATATAATGTTTTTCCATGACGTTGATTTAGGAAAAATAGAAAATTCGTATGAAGTAATAAGTGATTTATTAAAAAATTATTCTCGAAAAACTGAAAGTATGGCTACACTAGGAGTAAAATTTCCCATAACTTGTGGCTCTTATGAAGATTTTAAAATGTGGGATAATCTTTCCTTTTCAGACAACTTCTTTAATATTAAAATAGATCATCTACTAAATGATGAAGAATTCTTCGATATTATAAATAATATTATTCCTGCAACCAGTCAAAAAATAATTTATCAGATAGCCTCGTCGTCATCCGACAAGAATCTTTTGATAAAAGATTCCTTACCTAAAATTTTTAAGCAAGTCATATTTTGTTGTAATCAACATAAACAAATTTCACTTAATATTAGTGATGATTTTAAGATTGATCAAGAATGGAAAGATTTAATTACTCTTTTTAATTTATATTTA
>JAEIGA010008719.1_pt1 | contig 15349 bp, 10 predicted proteins | sample 9270691 | NCBI WGS metagenome assembly JAEIGA01 (sample SAMN17057246, study PRJNA624740) | gut metagenome | biome: biome; isolation source: fecal sample | host: Bos grunniens | place: China: Xizang | collected 2019
TGAACAAGGTTTGGTAAAGTAGCTAAAGTTAAACCGTTAGCTATAGTAGCATCCCTGTAAGAGTCTATCATAACTGGAGAGTATCCTATAGAGTTTCTATATGCACTAAGAAAAGTTTTGTTGATATAAACCTTTTTACTCATACTTTTTTACCTCCTTATATACAGGACTATAGTTATAATTGATACTTAAATAGTAACCTGGTTTAAATTTATAGTATCTATCAGTGAACAATGGAGTTATTAATCTTTGTTGTTTAAAATTGATTAACGATTTTTTCTGGTCTTCGGTTAGAACTGCCTGCTTTGTCTTTTTAAAATTATCTAACATGAGATAGGATAACAAAAAGTGGTAATGTACTTTAGCGTAAGAAATAGCAGGGTTTAATATTCTATGATATAGGAAATTTACTTTCTTTTCTAGAGCTAAACACATTAAAGCTTCTTTATATTTAAGTAAACTTTGTTCTAAATTAGTAAACTTAGGTGATTTGTATAGGAAATATTTGTCTGACAATAAATCTATCAACGCTAATGTTGTATGGAAGTCACTAGGTTTAGTAGGATTTTTGATTAATTGTATAATTTTTTGTAAAGATTGTATATGAATGTGAACTTTTAAGTCTTCTAATGGTATACATTTCTTATTATAATTATACAAAGTAGCATCATCAGTTACTAGTATTATATCGTAGTCTGAAGTAGGGGTTTCTAGATTTAATAATCTAGAGCCCCCTAAATAAATACAATACACTTTAGTTGTTGTGATTAAATCTACTATTAAATCAGAATATAGAATCTTCTTTTTTAATTCTTCAGTCATATATTACCTCTAACAAATGAAAGTTATCTTACCTGATGCAGGAGTTTGATTAAGTTGACCTGTGTAACCAGGCAGGAATGAAGGGCCTACTAAATCTGCTAATGGTACTAAGTTAGTCCAAGAAGTATCTCCTTCATATTGATATTGAATATGTGTAGAACTCTTTTGTAACTTAGGTGTTTTACCTTGTAGTTTAATCACTGATGTCCACGAACCAGATGTCTTCTTCCATAAGTAACTAGTTAGAGTGTTGATATAATAATCACCGTCGTTACCTAAACTAGATTGGCTAGTCGGGTCAGTTGTACCTGATAATATAGTTGAACCTGGAGCACCATCAGAGTAGTCAGTACCTTTAACTGGTGAATAACCTGATGCACCTTTAATAGAACAAAGTTTTTTAGCCATATGTTCTGTTGTACCTATCTGAGTTATAACTAATAAGTCGCCAGTTGATGTAACAATCAAATCGTTAACTTGTGCTGAGCCGAAAGCTTCTAATTGATTTTGTAATATAGCAACTTTTTGAGTTGTTACTATCTCTGATGAGTAGCTTGAGTAATGTATTGACACACCTCTAGGACCTGTTTGACCTTGTACACCTTGTGGGCCTGTCGCTTTAGTACTTTGTTGTGTATCTCCTATGTACCAATACCCATTTTCTCCTATATAAGGAGTTAAACCATTAGCACCATTGTTAATTGTGAAAGTAGTAGTAGAAGAGTTACCAGTAGGACCATATGTTATGGTAACAGTTGAAGCTGTTTTAGAAGCATTCTCTACAGCTGTTACAGATGTAATGCTTGCACCATCATCACCTTTAGCTCCTTTAAGAGATTCTTTTTGAGCTGCTGATAAATCATCAAATGTAAGAGCATCACCTTTTAAACTAGCTACTTCTACTAACGTATTCCATGTGCCAGCAGATTCGTATTTCCATTTGATAGCGTTGTCAATGTTTTGGATTACTACTTTCTCACCACGAGAAGGTTTATTTAAAGATGCTCCATTAACGTACCAGTTGCCATCTGTACCTATAGTTACAACAGGAGTTTCGCCTCTTGCTTTAACTTGCATATCTTTACCATTAACAAACCAGTTGCCATTTTCTCCAATCGTTATCACAGGTTCATTACCTTGAGCTTTTGTACCTGAGTCTACACCATCTATAAACCAATTACCATTAGCACCTACAGTAATGACAGGCTTGTCTCCTTTTAAAGTAGCTAAGTCTACTAAGTTAGAAGAGTTAGTCCAGTTATCATAACTATATTTTATGTAACCACCTTCTACTTTTAATAAAGGCGTCTTACCTGCTGGACCTTCTGAACCTTGCGGACCTTGTGGACCAGTTGGACCTGCTGGGCCTTCTGGACCTGTTGGACCTGTTGGACCTTGTGGACCAGTTTCTCCATCAAAATAGTCTACACCTTTTACTGGTGTTACACCATCAAAGTAGTCTGTACCTTTAACTGGAGTATAACCAGGTTCACCTTTAGGGGCTTCGGGGAAATTGAAAGCTAATAAATAACCAGCATCAGTGCTAGTTAAATCTACTGAAGCAGTAGCTATAGAGGAACTATAAAGAACTGTTGGTTTAGTAAATGTAGGTTTAGCTTTGTTAGCTAACTCAGTCTTTTGAGTATCTGTTAAGTCTTCGTATGTAAATGCAGAACCTTTTAATTCTGATACGCTTATAATATGATTCCAGTTAGTTCCATCATAAGAATATTTAATTGCATTGTCTACAACTTTTAATGTTACAGAGTCTCCTTTAGGACCTTTAATAGCACCTACGTAATGCCATTTACCTGTACTTGTTACATAAGTATATAGGTGTTCTCCTACAAGCCAAGCATCTCCAGCTTTACCTTCAATAGAGTTTCCTAAAGAATCTCTTAATGTACCATCTGTTGTTTGAGATGCTGTACCTAATGTTGCTGTACCTAAAATTGAAACGCTAGTACCATCATTACCTTTAGGTCCTCTTAATTCTTCTAAAGAAATTAATGGGAATGTAGTTGTATCATTGTCATATTTCCAAACTAAATTACCTTCTTTAATTAGAAGTTGAATATTCTTAGCGTTTGTACCTGGTGTACCTGCTACACCATCTAGTACTATGAATTCTGAATGTGTATTATTACCATAAGTAATAGTTAGCTTACGACCTAGTCTTCCATTCGAACCAGATATATCTTCTGAAGTAATGCTAGTAATACTTACACCGTCTTTACCGTTAGTACCATCCTTACCATTGCTACCATCTTTACCTGGTGCACCATCTTTACCATCGAAATAGTCTACGCCTTTGATTGGAGTATAACCATCTCTACCATCTTTACCATCTTTACCTGCTAAACCATCTCTACCATCTTTACCATCTTTACCAGGTTCACCGTCAAAATAATCTACTCCTTTAACTGGGGTACGACCATCTCTTCCATCGAAATAGTCTATACCTTTAACTGGAGTTTTACCATTTTCACCTGGTGTACCTTTAAGAGATGTTAGCCATTGTTCTAAGCTGCTTGTTACACCTAAGTCTTTAGCTAATTCGTAAGCTGATTTACCTGGGTTACCTTGCATTGCTGCAGGGATTTCAAGAATAATACTATAACTATTATTAGTTACAGAGTCTTGTACCACATAGGCATTAGGTGTAGCATCAGAAGATAATAGTTTAACTGAGATATCATTTAATACAGCGTTCTTACCAAATAAAGAAACCTCTGATTTAAATTCATTATTCTCTGTAGCGTTTGTCTTGATGTTAAGCTTACCTTCGCTATCTATAAATACTTTAGAGATGTTACCTATCTCACCTTTAGCACCACGAGGAATATTTAAAGTTAGTCTATATTCGTCCGCACTTAGTTTTTCTGCCATTACAGATGCTGCTTCACCAGCTTGTAATGTATTACATATAGTAGATATCTTAGGCATAGGACCTACTGGACCTTGGTCACCTTTGTCTCCCTTAGGACCTGCATCACCTTTATCACCTTTAAATGCTTTAGCATCATAGGATAGAATAACCTCTCCATCTGATTCATTTACTATAGAAGATACTGGACCAAGAGCTGCTTCCTCTTTGTTACCAGTTTTGAATACAAGCTTAGGTGTGTATCCTCTAGGACCTACATCACCTTTAGGCCCTTTAATATTCAAACCAGACGCTGCATTAGCTGGAACTTTTGTACCGAAGTATAAAGTATCATCTACTACATAAGGGTATATAGTGTCTGCCATTATTCTAATGTAAGTATAAGGGATAGCTCTTAGCTCATCGTCTGTTATATCTGCGTAATAAGTTCTGTAACCTAACCACTTTTGTCCTTTGTATTCTTTACTATCGTTATTACCATAGACATCGTCCGCATATCTAAAGTCAATAACTATATCTGAACCGTTTGTTCCTGCAGGACCTTGCATACCACGAGCACCTTGAGGACCTGGCTCACCTCTTAAACCTTGCTCCCCTTTAGGACCTTGTAATCCTGGAGGACCTTGGATACCTATTACTGGAACGTAAGGATGGTCAGGTGTATTACCATTATATAGGTGTTCAGTATTATCTGAATCAGTTATCTTCCATACATACTCACCTTTAGCATCGTCAAATACGATAGCTACTTTAGGTGCTGTAGCTGTTACAAGAGTAGGTGTATCAGCATCAGTTGTTGGAGCTAATGCCCATAGCTTTCTAGTGAATTGACCGTTAGAAGTTAAGTGGTCAACCCATATAGCATTGTTAGTTGTATCGAAAAGGATACGTTTATCTACATGATTAGTAGGGAAGTCAGCTTTAGGTCCCATGAAGAATGTAGTTCTACTAGCCTCGTTGGCTGCATCATCTTTAAATGTCCATTCTATTCCAGAAGTTTTAGCGTAGACGAATGCTTCAATTAGCTGAGAAAGATAAGGAAGTGTCTCAAACTTAGAGCTTGTTTCGTTTTGTAGTATAGATAATTCTTTTATTATCTCACCATGTACTCGCTCTAAATCTGAAGATTGGTCTTTGAATACAGATACTGTAGTTAAAAAATCATTTAACGTTTCTATTATCTCGTTCAACTTATCACTAGTAATTTCTTGACCGTGTCTTATTTTAGAAATCGCCATTTTAATTTCCTCCTTTGTATTGTTTAGATGTTAATAAATCTTTCTTCCTTATGATAGATGCATACAAATCATAAGGATTTGAATCTGGAGTTTGTAATGTTGTGTAATGATATGTCAAACTTGATAACGAAAACTCCTTATCGTTTGTACAAGTTATAATTGTATCAGCTAAGAAGCAAGGGAATTTATATGTAGAATTAATTATTCTAGTATCTAGTATAGTTGAATCTAATCTTATAGAATCACTATGTAGAGCATCCGCTTTTAAAGCTTTTAAATCTTGAATAGTCTTTTTAGCTTTAGAAGAATCAAGCAATAAGTGCCCTGCTTCGTTTAATGTTTTTAAATTGAAATCAATCTTAGTATATTGGTTTCTATGATAGTATACCAATATGTTTGAAATTATTTTAAGCATCTTAGGATACGCTAAGTCTGACCCACGGAAATGAATCTTACATTCATAATTAGTTAATAAGTCTTGGTAGTTATCTTCTTCAAAGGAAAGTAAAACATTATTGTATAAGAATAAAGGTTTACCCTTTACATATATACAATGACTAACATTTAAATAATTTGACTCATCTCTAAGCCATGGCATAGAATAGCTATTATCTTTTAGTTTGTTATACATCTTATAATACATCTTAACTCGCATGCCTGGATGCTTTAATATTAATTCACCGTTAGCATCCGCTTCATACTTCTCTTTCCATATTAAACCATAGTAAGTATCTGTTACTTCTGAGATACAAGTGTTATCATCCCATGGTATCTCAACATCTTTAGATACATGTAGTAATCTGTCGTTACATGGAGTAACTTGGATTACATCATTAGATAAATCTGAAGCATCTATATAATAGATACGATTAAAGTATTTGAATACTAATAAGTTGTCACATATCTGAACTGTGTCTGGGTTATCGCATGAGATAGAAGCGTTGATTGTATTACGTCTGTATGGTGAATAGTAACCATCTTGTGCATCATAGTCATCACCATTACCTTGAACTAAGTGGATAGAACCACCAGTTGAAACTGAGTTAGCAAAACAAATAATGTTACCTTGGAATGCAGTTACTTTAACTAATGCTTCATTCTTTGTAGTCTTAAAAGACAAACAACCTTTATCTGTTATATAGCCAGGGTTCTTTATAATTGTTTTGAACCATTGACCTGAGTTATATTTATCATCGTATAGTAACAGTTTCTCACCATCTACATGTATCTTAACACAAGAGTTAATTATATTAAATGTATCATGAGGTTCTAACTTAGAAGCTAGTATCGATGTTGCTTGTCCGAAGTAGCCACCGCTTACTTCATCTACAGCATAGTCATATAGCATATCTATTTCATTCGTTGAAGTGTTTAGATATTGAATAGGTTCTTGTTCATGAACTAATTTCCAGAAAGTAATTGATTGATTATTCATTACACCTGTGATACTAAACTCGCCTATTGCATTCTCCCATTGAACTATTGAAGGAGTGCTTGAGTTAACAACACCTTTATAAATAACAGTTTCACGTTTGTTACCTTCAGTATCTGTAGTAGTTTCTTTATAAGAAGGTGTGTGAGATATTAAACATTGATAAGTATCTGGCCCTACAGAAACGTAATCACCTGCAGTGTAAGTTTTAGTATGAGACCACTCATCAACAAACACAGATTCTTTCTCAAAGTTCTTAGCAAACGTTACTCTATATTGATATAGATTAGCATCGTAAACTTTTAGTGTTGTAACAGGCAGTAAATGTAAATCTCCTTCCGACCAAGCTTGAGGGTCTTGAGATTTAAATGTATGGATAACATACCATTGATTATTTATTTTCTTTTCCCATCTGTATAAATAATCATTAGGATTATCACCTATTTGGAAGTTCATTTGTGGAGTTAGAGTATAAGAACCATCTCTGTTCTGTAACGCTAATAGAGCCCCAATCGAGGTGATTACTGCGTTTTCTTGAGTACCTCTACATAATTCTGGGTACGGAGATAAAAAGTTAAATCCTATCGTATTTACCTCTGTATTGTTACACACATAAGGAGTGACAGGTTCAGCTACTAACTTGTTATAAGATAGTTTTACTTCTATGAAACGAGTACCTGTAGCTATATAAAGTTTATTATTGAATGTAGCTGCTTCAATCTTTCTGTAGTTTTGGAATATTAATTCAGTCTCTTCTTCAAGAGGTTTCCAATAGTTTGTACTAGCTATTGGAGTTATTGTGTAGTTGAAGTGAGCTCTCTTACAAAGGTAATAATAGTTTTGATATTTAACTACATATCCTTGAGGCCATTCTGTTTGTCTAACAACCCAGTTAGGTATAGAAGATTTAGTAGGGTCTGTTACTTCTTCTTGTAGCAAACGAAGCTCAGAAGGGTTTTGAATAATGAAACTTCTCCAAGCTGCATAAGCATCTTCGTATGAAGCTAACTTAGTCCAAGCTCCATCAGGGTTTAGAGCTTCTACATCTGGTGTGACAATAACTTTCTTGTGAGATTCTAAACATTTATATTTTGTATAGATGAAAGATACTACTTCATCTTTTAATATTATATCATCTGTTATATCGAAGAAGTCCCCTCTATATTTGTAATCTTTAGGACCATCCTTTGTTAATTCATAAGAGTGAGCGAACCCATCATGACGATTAGTTATCTTCTCAGTATAGTATTCCTCTAAGTTTACAAAAGAATTTAAAGGGTCATAAGCTAAAGCTGAGACTGTTTGAGGTAGTCTAATACGTAAACGTTCTAGGTGTATATCTGTGTTCTCGTTATATACACCATAATATAATTTACCATCAGCTGCAATTATAATGTAAGTTATTCTGTAGGTGAACAGGAATACACCTTGTATGTTAAATAACTCATCAGTGCAGATTAACTTAGCCATCTCTTTAGCCCCTTTACGTTTGACTAAAGCCCCAGAAAGATAATGCATATTAACACAATCTCTTAGTTCGTTTTCTAATAGATGCTCGTTACTAGGGTCTGTATTAATTCCTCCAGTGAAATCATTATATGTGACGGGCTCATCATAAATATATACAGGATAGCTTTGTAATTTTGCTGGCATGTATTAGTCCTCCTCACATTTGATTACTGCATCTTCTTCATTGAAGTCATCTTCATAAGCTAGCTCATGTGTTAAATCTTCTACATAATATTTATATTGTGATAAGTAGAATTGAATCTTATCTGCATCTTTAATGTATCTAGAGTAGTAGAAATATGCTGCATAGAAAACAATAGCATCTTCGAATTCTTCTCTGATATCGAAAGTGATTTGTTCTAGCTGGTCTATATCTTCAATAGTAGAATCAACCTTTGGTGCTATTAATCTTTGATAATAACCGTAGCACATATCTTGTAGGTCGCCTAGTTTAGGGTCCCATTCTACAAATATTACATCACCTTTTGTATAATAGATAGCTTGGCCAGATGTTAATAAACTTCTGAAAGCACCTTTCTCGTACTTACAAGCCACTCGTTTGTTGCTTAATGAATAACGATTAGCAACTACAGCTTCATTGTTGAAGAATAATCTTATATAAAGATTCTTTCTAACGTCAGAAGGTTGCACGAATCTAATTAGATTCTCTGATTGAGTGTAGGCTACATCTTCTAAATGTTTTTCCATAAAAGTTCTATAGCCTCTCGATGTTAAATCTGCCATACAGTTTGCTACAGCTGTGTTAAGAGAATCTAAAGTTATAATATCTAACCCTGTAGTTTCTACTACACGTGTATATAAATCCATAAGTCTCATATCTTTGTACCTAGTGTCCTTTCTACAACTTTAAGAATATCATCTAAGTTGTGTCTTGTTTGTTCACGTTTCTCGTATGCTATTTCTTTTCGCATGCGGTCACTGTAAACTTCTTCTTTAAATAGTTTATAGTCATTGGCTCGATAATCATGGTAGATAAATCCATTAACGCATTCTTTATCTAAAGAGGTATTATATGAATCTCCAGATAGTTTATAGGCTTCTATTGTGTGAAGCTCGTAAGTATTTTGAATAGAGTTATATACAATGAATACATTACCTTTAGTTAATTCTTGTAACCTTTCATTTAGGTTAAGAATGTTTACAGGTTTAAGCCAAGGTTTATATCTGAGTAATTGTTTATAAGTCATATACTTAACCTCCTACTATATATTATAATAAAAAAGACCCTCTTTCTCAAGGGGGTCTAGTTTTAATGGTTTATCTTATTGTACTTTTGGTTTACCTTCAGAATCGTAAGAGAAGCCAACCCAGTTAGCACCTGCACCAGGAACAGCACAGTTCTTTAATACTGCATGACATCTCCATGCGTCAATATACATATCTGCATATTTGTTCATGATACCTTCATACATTTCTGTACCAGGTCTACGTTGTAGGACACCATTAACTTCGCCTGAAGTAATCCATGTAAAGTCACGACGAACTAATTCACCAATCTTAGCTTGGTCTAACATATACATGTTGTTGTCACGTGCATATTTATCTTTAACTAAAACAAAGTTATCGAATCTGATATCACCACGACCACCTAATTGAACACCGTTTTGAACAGAGTCAAGGTTGTAGTTTTTGAATTGATACATTTGTTTTTCAACTGCAGAAATAATTCTGTGGTTAGCACATACTAGGCTGATAGCTGTTCCTTCTGGAGAAGTTAAAGCTAAGTGGTCTGATAAGTCACGAAGGATTTCTTCGTTAACATATGTAGTACCTTGTAAATCCATAGATGTACAGTTTAAAGATTTGTAAACGTTACGGTCAACACCGAAGATTGTATTGTTTTGAGTAACAACGATATCTTCTAAACCGTGATATTCAGCTGCAATAGCACCACCGTCATTTAATTGACGAGAGAAAATCTTGATTGGAGTTGCAGTAGCTGCAGTTAAAGTATCACCAATAGTGATTGCACTATCTGCTGTCCATGTGTTACCATCTGTTGATGAATAAGTTTTTTGAACAACCATTAATACTTCTTCACTGTGGATAGATGTATTATCTTTTTGCCAAATATAACCAGCTAAACGTTTAGTGTTGCCAATTTGCACTAAGCAACCCATGCCTTCAATTAAAGAATGAGAGTTAGTGAAAGAGAACTTAACAACTTTAGGTGCCTTACCACCGTAGAATACGTTATGGTATACACCACGGTTATCTCTTGTAACATCTTTTTCTTCTGATTTAGTAACATTACCTAGGTTTACTTCTGAAATAGTAGCACCATCTTTTAATTTACCAATTAAACCTGTGTGAGAACCATAGATGTAACGATTGTAAGTATGTTTTAAGCCTACTTCCATACGGTCTAAGCTGTCTTTTAATACGTCTAGTAATGAACCATCACCAGTACCTTTTAAGATAGCTTCATCTGTGATAGAGAATGTAGCCATTAATTTAGTAGTGTCGAATTGAGCTTCTACTGTGTCTACACCTTTACCATAGAAATCATCGAAACCTAATTCGTATCTGTCAAATGTACCTGAACCAACTGCACGTACATTATCAGAGATACCTAATGCGAATGATTTGTATTTAAGTTTACCAGAGATTGTATCTTTAGGTAAACGGTTAATTAATGCGTCCATTGTATTGAACTCATTACGAAGACCTTCTTGATACTCAGTTTTCATGAAGTCTTCAATTACATTTTTAGTAGAGAAATTGCCTTGACCAGCAGATTGCCCCATGTAAATACCAGTGTTGTTGATATTGTTGTCCATAATAAATTTTTCCTCCTAATGATTATTGAAATTTGTTTGCACCATTATTAGAGAATCTATTTTTTAAAGCAGCGAAAGCATCACGAGTACTCTTAACTGGTTGTCCAGTATCAGGAAGACCCATTGCACCACCACTTGATTGGTCTTTGTCTGAAATAACAGGTGCTTGTTGTTGAATAATAGAGTTCACTTGTGCGACTGCTTGACCATTAGTGCCTGGTGTTGCTGGTGTAGCTGGTTGAGGATTAGAGCCCTTGCCAATTTGGTTTACTGGATGGTCTTTCTTTCGTAAGCATTTACCTAAAACTAAACTGAATGCGTCAGTACAGAAAGTAACAGTTGTGTTTTCTTTCTTCATAGCTTTATCTAAGAAAGCTAAGAAGTCAGGTTCTACTGCTGCATAAACTTCTTCTGATACATCCTTTTTAATTTCAACGATTGCTTCTGCGATAACATCTCTACGCATATTCTTTTCTAAGTAAGCCATTGTAACATCATCTGGCTTAGCAGTAGAGCTGTTAGCATTTGCTTTTACTTGTGTCTCTAATTGACCAATGTATTTATTTTGGTCGTTAATAACTTTTTGTAACATTGCCTTTGCATCGGCGTCAGTTACTTTTCCTAAAGCTTCTTCTAATGTCATTTTTTATTTCCTCCTTATGCTGTACAAATTAAGACCTTGGCTTTTTAGCTGTACCTTGTATGGCTGCCTTGGCATTATCAAAGACATTTGCTTGGCTTTTGTTTTTCTGCATGAACTCTTCATGTTGTTTGATATGAACTGATATAGCTTCAGTAAATAACTTATATTTCTCAGGGTCATCTCTCTTTAGCTTTCTAGCTTCAGGAGATATCCTAAATAAGTTATGCTCAGCTATATGCAGGTTGTGAACATGATAGTCCTCTGCATCTGGCATTTTCTTTCCTTGAATTGCTTCTTCATTCTCTTCTATACATAAGTCATGAGTCGCCCTTTCAACAGGGTCTAGAGTATCCTTTAGATAACTTGCATGCATCGAGTTAAGGAACTCAATCTTTGACTGGTATGTAAGACCAGACTGAGGATTATATAATCCAAGGTTACCAGCTTGTTGAAGTTTCTTGTCGAAGATTTGGTCACTTTGCATTAGGAAATCCCTATTAACAATCGTAACCTGTTCGGCATCAACATCAGTAAGCTTATATGTTAAGGCGTAATTATCCACCTTTGCCAGCTTTAATTTCTCAAAGAGAATCGCTTCTCTTTCTTGTTCAAGATATATTAGTTTCTTGAACACATTAATTAAACAACTAGATATACTATCTAAAGCATTACCTAATTTGTTTTCATCTGATTCAGATAACTTATCTACAACACCGTCGGTTCTAACATTAGATTTAGTTTGACCGAACGCTGTCATTTGAGATAGACCTGCTGTAACAAGCATGTCTTCTTCTAATGATTTTAAATAATTTAAGAACTCATTTGATAACTTATCTTTTTGCACAGGCTGTGGAGCTCGTGCATTTCTTTTTAACCCGATAAGTTTACCAGGTTTGTTTGTAATATTATTTTTATTTATTAAAGAACCTTCCCAATAATATAGTTGACCTATAGCTATGTGGTTAACATATTCTAAGTAACGGTTCTTTACTGCGTTATAAGTTTCTTGTATAGGTATAAGTTGTGAATACACTGTTACACCAAATAAATTATGAGGGATTGACTGCATGTTTAAGAAGTCAAAAGGTATAACTCTCTTACCATCTAATGCATTCTTATAAGGTAACTTATCATCCCATAATACTTTATCATTACAAGTTATAACATATCTACCCTCAGGATAAATAGCATCTGGTTTCTTATAGTACTCGTATACATAAGCATACTCTATATCTCCAGCTGTTGCCATACCAAGATTAGTGTAACGTGGATAAGCTGCTAAGTGATTAGCGTTTATGCTTTCTTTCTCAGCTTCTATACCCCAGCGTTTTCTAATATAATCTACAGGGAAGATTCTTCTGTGAACTAATTCGTTCACTTCATCCATTGATTCTACATAATAAGAATCTACAAAAACTTCACTCATTGGTACAGGTGTAATGAAAGGTCTACCTTCTTTCAAAGTTACTGTACCTTTTTGTTCACCGATTGTTGTTTCGACTTCACAAATGATTTCTCCATCGCTCCAGTCTATACCAGTCTTGAACCATTCAAGTCCATAGACATCAGCTCGCTTAATAGCTTTCTGATATTTGTCCTTGAAGTTTGAATCTAAAATAAAATTGTTAATAAAGTTATTTGTTTGAAGAGAATCATAAGCTGCTTTGCTTGTACTGTTATAAGGTATTATACCAGGGATAGGCATGTTGCGTGCTAGGATTCCGTATCGAGTTAAATAGATAGGTAACAATCTATTGAAGATTTTCTTTTCAGTGTATATTTGAGGGTCTGGAGTCTTATCATCAAGAGTTAAACGCTTAAAGTTCATTCTCTTGTTTTGTGACCCACGGATAAATTCATTATTTAATTTACCTTGAAGTATATGTCGATTAAGTTCTACTGAAGACTCGTCTACGAACATTCTAATATATTGTTGTATATCTTTAGCACGTTGCTTCATTAAGAATTAACCTCCTTAAATCTCTAAATCATCATCATGGAATTCAGGTTCGAACACTTGGTTTACTTGTGGAGTTTGTTCATTACTCATTTGCTCTATTGTAATTAAAGCTTCTTGTAACTCTTCTTGAGTCATACGTTCTTTTTCTATAGACTCTTTTGCAAATAATAGTAATCGCTTATTAACTTCATTAAGTAATAACATTTGGTTATAAACTAATATAGTTAAAATTATAATGATAGCTAATACTATCGTTGCAATACAAATGATTGCTGTTACACCCATTCGTCTACCTCCTTAGATTCCTTCGAAGATGTTTCTGGTTTTGTTTCTTTTTTGATTTCTTTCTTAGGCTCTTTAGTAGGTTGCTTAGATACAGGTTTCTTAGTTAAGTCAATCACTCTTAGACCTAATAGCTGAGCCACTTCTTCTGGACTATTTAATAAAGCTTGTCTTAAAACCTGAGCGTTCAAATGAACAGGGTCAGTGTTGTTTCTAGATACAATAGCTATATTAGGAATAGTGTGCTCATAGATAGGTAAGCCTACTCTAAGTGCAGAAGCTCTAATTGGAACTGAATTAGCGTGTTGTAATCTGTACATAAATGCTCTCCTTTCTCATCAGTTTTTATTATATTACAAATCGTAAAAAGTATCAACCCCCACATAATATGCGTCTTCTTCATCTTGCTCTAGTTGTGCTTCATCTTCGTCTAAAAGCTTTTGAAGATAACTTCTATTATCTACTATAAGGGCGTCGAAACCTAATGGTTCAATATCGTCTGAATAATATACTAGGAATAATCCATAGTCATCTATAGCATGGTCTTTACATGCTGATGCCATTTGAGTTGGGTCTATGTCAGAATGTACTGCGTGCTCCATTTCATCAATTAGCATAGGGCATGCTTTACTTATCCTGAATTTGTATACACCATCTGCGTTAACTAATGTTGTAGCTGAATGTATCTTATCATAACGCATAGATACTTTACCTTTACCTGATGCTACAGATATAGGATTAAGTCCAGCTGCTTCGAATACATCTGCTTTTGTTTCACCGATAATCTTACCTTTATCATCTCTGTATCTATCACCTTCACGGAACATATCATGAGGTAAGCAAGTAGCTGATATATAGAACTGTTCACTCTTCTTTCGTATTTCCTCTACGAATTCTTCAAAGACTAACTCTTGTCCGTATAGTTCCATGAATGTAACTACCCTGTGGTCAGGGAACACAGCGTGCCAATGTGCTGAATGGTAAGAAGGTTTGTAACCCCAGTCTATTGAAATAAATATTTCTACATGCCCAGCGAAATGTTCGAGGTCTTCTCTTACTATAGCTGGTGCTATTACTTGTTCTGGTTTTAAATCAAACATTCTACCAGTAACTACATCCCAGTTACCAAACATATCTAATTGCTTTTGATGTTCAGGTAAGGATTGTAAGTTAGCTACATAAGAAGCGTTTAGGAATGGATTATCTTTATATGAAGCAGGGATAAAACGGATGAATCTACGTATCTTCTTTTGAGGATTACGTGGGTCTTCAACATATTCAATGTGGTCTTTAGTTTGTATAGGTGTTCTGTTTTCATCATACTTAACAACTGTTCTATCAATGAATCTTTTCTTAACCCATTGGTGACCGATACCACCTGGGTTACAACCGAATACAACTTTAGTAGGTATACGTAATGGTTTACCTGTGTACTTGTTAATAACTTGTGCTGAACGTACGCAGGTTAAAAGATAGTCAACTGTTCTTTCTTCTTGTTTAGTAACCTCATCTATAGCTAGATAGTGGAACTCCCAACCTTGTTTAGCTTTAGCTTCAGCATAGTTAGCCACACGTTGTAATGTAATGTAGCTACCATTAGGAAAGATAATAGAACGAGAAGGATACCATGAGGAACTCTTTTCTTTATACTCATATATCTTTATACCTTGAACTTCTTGAGGGAATAGTGTAGGAAGTTTATCAAGGAATGATTGTTTAACGGCATCTAATGTTTCACGTAGGATACAACACTTAGCACCAGGATATGTCTGACA
>JAEIGA010008720.1_pt1 | contig 15348 bp, 8 predicted proteins | sample 9270691 | NCBI WGS metagenome assembly JAEIGA01 (sample SAMN17057246, study PRJNA624740) | gut metagenome | biome: biome; isolation source: fecal sample | host: Bos grunniens | place: China: Xizang | collected 2019
AGGTTCTGCAGTCTGGCCATCCATACCGCCAACGTAGTAAATCTGAGCTGACTCAAGGGCAAAGTCTGCCTTCACGCAGATGCGAGCGTCTGCGCCCCAACCCTGCCAGTCACCAGCCGCATTGCGCCAGCCGTCAGTTGTACCGAGCTTGTAGTTGTCATCAAGTGTGCCGTCTGACTGTACTGCGTAAACTGTTACGTCGTTCAGTGACTCAGCACCAAGCTCTGCGAGGATAGCAGCAACGTCTACGTCAGCTGTGAGAGCTTCGTAAACCTTGCCAAGCTCTGAAGTGAGTTCAACAGCAACATCCTTCTTGTTTGTGAGGTCTGCATAAGTGAGCGCGAGAACCGGCTTCTCTACGAACTTCACGTTGATAGCAAAGATGGCAGTCTTGTCGTTAGCCTTGAGAGCGTACTTAACTGTGTAAGTTGTACCTACAACGTCTGCACCGTTCATGTCGCAGATTTCAAATTGACCGTTTGAAAGAGCCTGGAAGAACTTCACGCATACGCCCTTCTTGTTCTCAGCCTCTTCTTCTGCATTGAGGGCGCTCCAAGTCTTAGCAGTGCCGTCAACAGCGAACCAGCCATCGTATGTAGCATAATCTGCAACTTCTGTTCCGTCTGGGTTCACGATGCTGAGCATTTCTGCCGTAGCAGCTTCTACGCCAAGGAATGCGAGTGCTTCTGCGAGGTCAGCAGGAGCTGTTGTCACGCCGTAACCCATACCTGGATAGCGCTCAACGTCGATAGTGTAGGTTGCTTCAGACACCTCAGGAGCAGCCTCAACAAGTGTAAGCTGGAAGTTGTCCACACATACCCAGTTACCTGTACAGCCCTTGATTGCAGCAGCAATAGTGATTGTGCCGTCTGTAACCTCTGTTGTAACCTCAACTGTCTCGCCTGCAACTGCAACTTCTGTGCTGTCGCTATTAGCTACGAGGTAGTAACCCTTACCGTCAGCATCGCTGTTGCCCTGTTCCTTGTTCTGCATCTCGGCAGTGAGCTTGTATGTTCCGTTTGGAAGACCTGCAACAGTCTGCTGGATGTAACCGTCAGAGAGCTTGCCGCCATCGTTGCTGCTTGTCCATCTCTCAAGGAAGATAGCGCCAGTCTTCTTGCCGAAGTTGTTTGTGCCAGAAGTGTTGCCACCGTAATTCTCTTCCCAGCCTGTACGGTCGCCAAGCTCGAAGCTTGGGTTCACGATAGCGCGAGTGAAGCTTACGCCTGCTGCTGCAGTCTGAGCCTTCGCAAGCTCAGAGATAGCTGCGTCAACCTTCTTTGCGTCTGCAAGAGCGTCCTCTGTTGTAGCAGGGTCGATGCCTGCGATAGCTGCGTCGTAAGCAGCTACTGCCTCTGCATCAGAGATGATAGCCTTCCATGACTCGCCTTCTGCGAGCATAGCCTCGAGAGCTGGCACGTAAGTGCTTGATACAGGTGCTAATGTGAAGTAAGTTGGATTCTCCTTGTTTGCAGGAGCAGCATCAGCGCCCTGATAGAGACCTGTACCAACATTCTTGATAGTGAAGCCCTGGCCTTCTACATAAAGAATCTCATAAGTAGAGCCATCGGCAATGTCCTGATTTGTATTGAGGATGAAAGAGCACCATCCTGTTGCGGCTTGCGAGTTCAAAACTCCTACAGGGTTACCCCAGATAGCATAGTCTTTGCCATCAGGAGTTACAAGCTGAAGCTGATAGTAACTGCTCTCAGCATTAACTTCGAGAAGTCTCCACTGATAACCAGAGTTGGTTGACTTGAATGCCTGAGCAAAGTCATTGAAAGCGGCATTCTGGTTGTCAGACCCGTAAAGAGCCTTGCCCTCTGCGGTAATCGCAAAGTGAGCATCCTTCAATGCCTCAACGCTTGTGTAAGCTTCGCCAACAGCAATCGTAGGCGAAATGATAGTAGGCTCAATTGCATCCTGGGCATATACACCTAGACACATCATAGCAGACGCTATGAGAGCCATCATCTTGAAGTAAATTTTCTTCATAGGTAATGAATTTAAGTGAATAAAAAAGTTAATTATAAATATTGTATATAAGTTTCAGGTTATAGCCAATGCCAACACTATAGAGGGGACAAATTTATGGAAAACTTTTCAATAAACACAAAAAAAATTAAGATTTTTTATTATTTTTCATTTTATTTTATCGTTTTCAGAGGAAAATAAAGGTAATGGGAAGGAAATTACCACTAAAATAATCCATTCCCAACAAAGAAAGGAAATTGACAGCCAAAAGAATTCACTCTTTATTTATCGTACCCGTCGGGTACGGCAACAAGTTCCTGTAAAATGATTGAAAGCAGACGAAGTTATATGGAACCCTTGCCCGCCTAAATAGAACCAGATTATCTTCATAACCTTTATGACCGACTAAATGAATCTAGCAGAAAGAAAACTAATACAACGTCAACTTGACCTAACAGAATATAATCAATTGGCTATGTCGAACTTCGTTTCGTATTAGAATTAAAAATAATTTCATGTAAGACCATCGAAAGATTAAAGAGAAGTTTTATCCGATTACAAAAAAAAGACGGGGCGAGCCAATTGGTTCGCCCCGTCTTGGGTATTATAAGTATTATGTGTTCGTTTAGAAGTCGCTGTCGAAAGAAGCGAATGACATGTCAGCATCAAATGGACGACGCTCAACTGCCTGGAAGTCTTCTTTAGCACCAACGATAATCTTCTCGAAGTCGCGGAGACCTGTACCTGCAGGGATGAGGTGACCAGAGATAACGTTCTCCTTCATACCCTCGAGTGGGTCGCTCTTTCCACAGATGGCAGCTTCGTTGAGCACTTTGGTTGTCTCCTGGAATGATGCAGATGACATGAAGCTCTTTGAGCCGAGACCTGCACGTGTGATACCCTGAAGGATTTGAGTTGACGTAGCAGGGATGGCGTCACGTGTCTGCACGAGCTTGAGGTCGCGACGCTTGAGCATAGAGTTCTCGTCGCGAAGCTTGCGGGCTGTGATAATCATACCTGGCTCGAGTGTCTCTGAGTCGCCAGCGTCGATGACGAACTTCTTGCCCCAGATGCGATCGTTCTCCTCAAGGAAGTCGAGCTTGTCAACGATGCCCTCTTCGAGGAATCGAGTATCGCCGGCGTCTTCGATGCGAACCTTGCGCATCATCTGGCGAACGATGATTTCGAAGTGCTTGTCGTTGATAGACACACCCTGCATACGGTAAACGTCCTGCACCTGATTAACGATGTATTCCTGCACTGCTGTAGGACCCTTGATAGCAAGGATGTCGGCAGGCGTAATTGCACCGTCAGAAAGTGGCGTTCCGGCGCGCACATAGTCGTTTTCCTGCACGAGAATCTGCTTTGACAGTGGAACGAGGTACTTGCGAACATCGCCAACCTTTGAAGTAAGGATAATTTCGCGGTTACCACGCTTCACCTTGCCCATAGTTACTTCACCGTCGATTTCTGCCACGACAGCAGGATTAGATGGGTTGCGTGCCTCGAAGAGCTCTGTAACACGTGGAAGACCACCGGTGATGTCACCAGCCTTTGCAACTGAACGTGGAATCTTCACGAGGATGTCACCGGCCTTGAGTTTCTGCCCGTCCTCAACAACGATGTGACCGTTGATTGGGAATGAATAAGTGCGGAGCAACTCGCCTTCTGGTGCATCGAGAATATGGCAATAAGGAACCGCCGTACGGTCTTTTGCTTCAGTAACGATGAGGTCGCGAAGACCTGTTGTCTCGTCGACATCAACACGGTAAGTGAGACCTTCCTTGACACCTTCGAACTGTGCCACACCGTCGAACTCGGTTACGATGACAGAGTTGAATGGGTCCCATTCTGCAATTACCTGTCCTGCTTCAACGATGTCACCAGGCATAGCGTAGAGGTTTGCACCGTATGGAAGTGGCACGCTGGAGAGGATGATGTCTGTATTTACATCGACGAATCGGAGTTCGGCAAGACGACCTACTACAACCTGACCGTCAGGATGTTCCGCTGTAGGACGCGCTACGGTGCGCAATTCGTCAATTTCTATCTTAGAGTTGTTCTTGGCCTTAATCTGTGCGTTAGCTGCAGCATTACCTGCGACACCACCGGCGTGGAACGTACGGAGCGTAAGCTGTGTACCAGGCTCACCAATGGCCTGTGCAGCGATAACGCCGACTGCTTCACCCTTCTGTACCATGCGCTGAGTGGCAAGGTTGCGTCCGTAACACTTCATGCAGACTCCCTTCTTGCTCTCGCAAGTGAGCACAGAACGAATTTCGACGCTTTCAATGCCTGAAGCTTCGATTTCTGCAGCAAGGCGGTCGGTAATTTCTTCGCCGCTGGCAACAATGAGTTCGTTGGTCTGAGGATTAACGATGTCGTGTACTGACACACGACCAAGGATGCGTTCTGCCAATGAAGCGACAACACGGTCTCCATCCTTGAGTGCTGTGCAGACAAGTCCGCGGAGTGTGCCACAGTCTTCCTCGTTGATGATGACGTCGTGAGACACGTCAACAAGACGACGAGTCAAGTAACCTGCGTCGGCAGTCTTGAGGGCTGTATCGGCAAGACCCTTACGTGCACCGTGCGTAGAGATGAAGTACTCGAGCACAGACATACCTTCCTTGAAGTTAGAAAGGATTGGGTTCTCGATAATGTTGTTGTCGGAAGCACCGGCCTTCTGTGGCTTGGCCATCAGACCACGCATACCTGCGAGCTGAGAAATCTGGTCGGCAGAACCACGGGCTCCAGAATCGAGCATCATGAAGACTGCGTTGAAGCCCTGATCGGCCTCGGTCATCTGCTTCATGAGGGTCTTCTTGAGAGAGTCGTTAGCCTTAGTCCATGTCTCAACGACTTGCTGATAACGGTCCTTGTCGGTGATGAGACCCATCTGATAGTTCATGGTAATCTGATCAACGGTGTCATGACCATCTTGTACAATCTGCTCTTTTTCAGCAGGGATGATGATATCATCGAGCACGAATGAAAGACCACCTTCGTATGCCTTGCGATAACCTAAGTTCTTGATTCCGTCGAGGAATTCGCAAGCACGTGCCATACCTACGCTCTTGATAACGCGTGTGATGACTTTCTTGAGGGCTTTCTTGCCGATAACCTCGTTGACGTAACCTACTTCATCTGGAATAACATCGTTGATGATGATACGTCCAACAGTGGTTTCAACAAGACGCTTAACTGGACAGCCTTCTTCGTCGATATCTTTTACCACGCACTTGATTTGAGCGTGTACATCAACACGGCCTTCGTTGTAAGCCACGATTGCTTCTTCTGGACCGTAGAATGTGAGTCCCTCTCCTTTTGCGCCTGGACGAATCTTAGATGTATAGTAGAGTCCGAGCACCATGTCCTGTGAAGGCACAGTGATAGGATCGCCACTGGCTGGAGAAAGGATGTTATGTGACTGAAGCATCAGGAGCTGTGCTTCAAGAATTGCCTCATTAGAGAGTGGGAGGTGAACGGCCATCTGGTCACCGTCGAAGTCAGCATTGAACGCTGTACATGCGAGTGGGTGAAGCTGGATTGCCTTACCTTCAATCATGCGTGGCTGGAATGCCTGAATACCCAAACGGTGAAGTGTAGGTGCACGGTTGAGGAGCACAGGGTGACCCTTCATCACATATTCGAGGATATCCCAAACAACTGGGTCGCGACGGTCAACAATCTTCTTGGCTGACTTAACTGTCTTCACGATACCGCGTTCAATGAGCTTGCGGATAACGAATGGCTTGTACAATTCGGCTGCCATCAGCTTAGGAAGACCGCACTCGCCCATGTTCAGCTCTGGACCTACAACAATTACAGAACGTGCAGAATAGTCAACACGCTTACCGAGGAGGTTCTGGCGGAAACGTCCCTGCTTTCCCTTGAGGGCATCAGAGAGTGACTTCAATGGACGGTTGCTCTCGCTCTTCACTGCACTGCTCTTACGAGAGTTGTCGAAGAGTGAATCGACTGCTTCCTGAAGCATGCGCTTCTCATTGCGGAGAATCACATCCGGAGCCTTAATTTCGATGAGTCGCTTCAGACGGTTATTGCGAATGATGACACGACGGTAAAGGTCGTTGAGGTCGGAAGTGGCGAAACGTCCACCATCCAGTGGCACGAGCGGACGGAGGTCTGGAGGCGTCACTGGGATGTTGTGCATAATCATCCACTCTGGACGGCTCTTGCCCTTGCTTGCACGGAATGACTCAACTACCTGCAGGCGCTTGAGAGCCTCTGTCTTGCGCTGAACTGAACCGTCTCTCTCTGCTGCGGCACGAAGTTCATTTGCAAGGTGGTCAAGGTTGATGCGCTTGAGCATGAACTCGATAGCTTCAGCACCCATCATGGCGATGAACTTATTTGGATCGTCATCTGGGAGAAGTTCATTGCTTGGATCGAGGTTGTCAATCACATCGTAATATTCATCCTCTGTCAACAGTTCATTGTCAAGGATGTTCTTTTCTTCATTCTCTGCAGCACCGGCTTGAATGATGATGTAGCGCTCATAATAGATGACAGCATCCAGCTTCTTTGTTGGAAGTCCAAGAAGATAGCCAATCTTGTTTGGCAATGAACGGAAGTACCAGATATGAGCCACTGGCACAACAAGCGCGATGTGGCCTGTACGTTCACGGCGCACTTTCTTCTCTGTCACCTCAACACCGCATCGGTCGCAGACAATGCCTTTGTAGCGAATACGCTTGTACTTGCCGCAATGACATTCATAGTCCTTAGTTGGACCGAATATGCGTTCGCAGAAGAGACCATCGCGCTCAGGCTTATAAGTGCGGTAGTTGATGGTTTCTGGCTTCAAAACCTCACCACAGCTATTCTCGAGGATTTCCTCTGGAGAAGCAAGGCTGATGGTTATCTTGGTGAAATTATTTTTAACTTTTGATTCTTTCTTAAAAGCCATATTATATCTATTTTTACGGTTTGTAGGTTTAACGGTTTTACGATTTAGAGTATATCAACCGCAGAAGCGTATAAACCTTATAACCGATAATATTTATTAATCCAATGAAATGCTCAGACCGAGACCACGGAGCTCGTGGAGAAGCACGTTGAGTGACTCTGGTATGCCAGGAGTTGGCATTGGGTCGCCCTTAACGATTGCTTCGTAAGCTTTGCTGCGGCCATTGACGTCGTCTGACTTGATGGTGAGGATTTCCTGAAGAATGTGGGATGCACCGAATGCCTCGAGTGCCCAAACTTCCATCTCTCCAAATCGCTGACCACCGAACTGCGCTTTACCGCCAAGTGGCTGCTGAGTGATGAGAGAGTAAGGACCAATGGAACGAGCATGCATCTTGTCTTCAACCATGTGGCCAAGCTTGAGCATGTAGGTCACACCTACTGTTGCTGGCTGGTCAAAACGAAGACCTGTCTCACCATTGTAGAGGTATGTACGTCCGTAGCGTGGCAGACCTGCTTTGTCTGTCCACTCGCAAAGGTCTTCAAGACGTGCACCATCGAAGATTGGAGTGGCGAATTTCACGCCGAGCTTCTTTCCGGCAGAACCAAGCACTGTCTCAAAAATCTGACCGATGTTCATACGTGAAGGCACACCGAGTGGATTGAGCACGATATCAACTGGAGTTCCGTCTTCGAGGAATGGCATATCTTCCTGACGAACCACCTTAGATACGATACCCTTGTTTCCGTGACGTCCTGCCATCTTGTCGCCGACACCGATTTTGCGCTTCTTGGCGATATATACTTTTGCCATCTGGATGATGCCTGATGGAAGTTCGTCGCCAATGGTGAGCGCAAACTTCTTGCGGTGAAGTTCGGCAGCAAGAATCTTGTACTGCTTGAGGTAGTTGATGACGAGCTGGCGGATGAGTTCATTTGCGTGAGCATCGTCTGTCCATCCTGTAAGCTGTACAGCAGTATAGTCGATGTTGTGAAGAGCGCCTGCAATGAATTTTGCGCCGCATGGGATGATGTCAGCGCCCATGTAGTCCTTCACGCCCTTTGACAGTTTACCTTCAGTAAGTTCAAGAATCTTATCGATGAGGATTTCCTTGAGGCCATCCATCTTATCTTGATATTCCTGATCGTACTTAGGCAGAATCTTCTTATCCTCTGCCTTTGAAGCACGAGTCTTCATAGCCTTAGAGAAGAGCTTCTTGTCGATGACAACACCTGAAAGAGAAGGAGTTGCCTTGAGAGATGCGTCTTTCACATCGCCTGCCTTGTCACCGAAGATGGCACGAAGCAGTTTCTCTTCTGGAGTTGGATCAGATTCACCCTTTGGAGTAATCTTACCAATGAGGATGTCGCCTGGCTCAATGCGAGCACCTACACGAACTATACCGTTTTCGTCAAGATCCTTAGTCGCATCTTCGCTGACATTTGGAATGTCGGCTGTAAGTTCTTCTACACCACGTTTTGTCTCGCGTACTTCAAGAGCATACTCGTCAACGTGAACAGATGTGAGAAGGTCTTCGCGAACAACACGTTCGTTGAGCACGATTGCGTCCTCATAGTTGTAACCTTTCCAAGGCATGTAAGCAACAAGGAGGTTGCGGCCAAGAGCCAACTCGCCTGCCTCTGTCGCATAGCCTTCTGTGAGGATGTCGCCTTTCTTCACTTGCTGACCACGGTCGCAAATTGGACGGAGGTCGATGGTCATGTTCTGATTAGTACGACGGAATTTTGAAATCTTGTATTCCTTAAGAGCTGGCTCGAAGCTTACAAATTCCTCATCTTCAGTACGGTTGTAGAGAATTCGGATTGTTGTTGCATCAACATATTCAACCACACCATCACCTTCTGCAACAATCATCGTGCGAGAGTCTTCACACACCTGCTTCTCAATACCAGTACCAACGATTGGGGCTTCAGTACGAATGAGCGGAACGGCCTGGCGCATCATGTTAGAACCCATGAGTGCACGGTGGGCGTCGTCGTGCTCAAGGAATGGGATAAGCGCTGCGGCAATAGATGCAATCTGCTGTGGAGCAACGTCCATGTAATCTACCTCTGCTGGAGGCACAACTGGATAGTCTGCATCTTGACGACACTTAACGACCTTGCGTACAAAGTGTCCGTCATCCTTCAGCGGAGCATTTCCCTGACCAATAATCTTGTTTTCCTCTTCTTCTGCAGAAAGATAAACAATATGGTCATTATTGATGTCGGCAACTCCATCTACAACCTTACGATATGGAGTTTCGATAAATCCAAGATTATTAATCTTTGCATATACACAAAGAGAAGATATCAAACCAATGTTTGGACCTTCAGGAGACTCGATAGGACAAAGACGGCCATAGTGAGTATAGTGTACGTCTCGCACCTCGAAACCTGCACGTTCACGAGAAAGACCACCAGGACCAAGGGCTGACAGACGACGCTTATGAGTAACCTCTGCAAGCGGATTGGTCTGGTCCATGAACTGAGACAGCGGATTAGTTCCGAAGAAAGAATTGATAACGCTGGAAATAGTCTTCGCATTAATCAAATCTGTTGGAGAGAACACTTCACTGTCACGCACATTCATACGTTCACGAATTGTACGGCTCATGCGAGCAAGACCGCTTGCGAACTGGTTGGAGAGCTGTTCGCCTACTGTACGTACACGACGATTTGACAAGTGGTCAATATCATCGACAACAGCCTTGGAATTTGCGAGTTCAACCAGATATTTGATGATGGCAATGATATCTTCCTTTGTCAAAACTCGAACCTCTGGATCTATAGAAAGGTTCAACTTTCTATTAATACGGTAGCGACCCACATCGCCAAGGTCATAGCGCTTGTCTGAGAAGAACAGGCCATTGATGACTTCGCGAGCAGAAGCATCGTCGGCAGGATCTGCGTTGCGAAGCTGACGATACACATAAGTGATAGCTTCTTTCTCAGAGTTACTTGGGTCTTTCTGAAGCGTGTTAAAGATGATAGAGAAATCGGCTGTATAGGCATCTTCCTTCTGTACGAGAACTGTATCAACACCTGAATCAAGTATCTTCTCAATCACATCATCTGTGATAACGCTATCACGGTCAACAAGAATTTCGTTACGCTCGATAGATACAACTTCACCAGTATCTTCATCTACAAAGTCCTCATTCCATGACTGGAGAATACGAGCAGCTAACTTGCGGCCAACTACTTTCTTGAGATTCGCAGCTGTAGCCTTTACTTCATCTGAAAGGCCAAAAATGTCAAGTATGTCTCGGTCATTCTCAAATCCGATGGCGCGCAGAAGAGTTGTCACAGGGAGTTTCTTCTTTCGGTCGATGTAAGCGTACATCACATTGTTGATGTCGGTTGCGAATTCAATCCAAGAGCCCTTGAATGGAATGATTCGAGCAGAGAAGAGAGGAGTACCATTCGCATGTACGCTCGATCCGAAGAACACACCAGGAGAACGGTGCAACTGAGATACAACGACACGTTCGGCACCATTGATAACGAACGTTCCGTTGTCTGTCATATAGGGGATTGAACCCAAGAATACATCCTGGATTACAGTGTCAAACTCTTCATGATCGGGGTCTGAGCAATAAAGCTTCAGCTTAGCCTTCAAAGGAACACTATATGTAAGACCACGCTCCAAACATTCTTCGATTGAATAGCGAGGTGCATCCAAATAGTAGTCCAAGAATTCAAGAACGAAGTTATTGCGGGTATCAGCGATTGGGAAATTCTCTGCAAACACCTTGTAAAGACCGTCCTTCTTACGTTTCTCTGGTGGAGTATCTAATTGAAGGAAATCCCTGAACGACTTGAGCTGAACATCCAAGAAGTCGGGATATGGCACCGGATTCTTTACCGTTGCAAAGTTAACTCGGTTGTTGATGATTTGAGACATCTTATATATTTTTTGAATTAGAATTCAGATTATCCAATTAGTACAAGACTGGAAAAATCTAGAAGTTCTAGAAGAACCAGAATATCTAGAATGCTAAGGGGTGCCCTAAAGACACAAAAAGGTTAAGAACCCTCAACCTGAGGATTCTTAACCATAGTTATTCTAAGGTATTTATTACTTGATTTCTACCTCAGCGCCAGCAGCCTCGAGAGCAGCCTTTACAGCCTCAGCAGTTGCCTTGTCTACGCCTTCCTTAACATTGCAAGGTGCAGCATCAACAAGATCCTTAGCCTCCTTCAGACCAAGACCGAGAGTTTCCTTAGCAGCCTTTACAACCTGGAGCTTAGCAGCACCTGCGCTCTTGAGAACAACATCAAATGATGTCTTCTCTTCAGCAGCAGCCTCACCACCAGCTGCAGGACCAGCAGCAACAGCAACAGCTGCAGCAGCAGGCTCAATTCCGTACTCATCCTTGAGGATAGTCTTAAGTTCACTTACTTCTTTCACTGTCAAGTTTACCAACTCTTCAGCAATAGCTTTAACATCTGCCATTTTCTTAAATGTTTTTTATGTGTTATTATTATTTTATTTTTAATTTGATTCTGATGAATCTTCCATGAAAGATTCAACAGGAATAGAGAATTTAGCTGTTCTTCTCTTCGATAGCATCAAGCAATCCGTGGATTGTAGCGCCGCCATCAAGAGCAGAAAGTACACTGTTAACAGGACCTTCAAGCATAGCAACAACGTCTGCGATGAGCTCGTTCTTGCTCTTGATTGAAGCGAGAGCGTCAAGCTGATTTGCGCCAACATATACGCTTTCTTCAGCATAAGCACCCTTCAGCGCTGGCATATCTCCATGACCCTTTGCGAATGCCTTAATCAGTTTTGCAGGCTGATTAGCGACCTGACAGAACATGATACCAGTTGTATTCTTGAGGATTGGCTTAAGAGCCTCAAATTCCTCATTGCCAGTCTTCTCAAGTGCTTTGATGAAGAGTGTGTTCTTTACAACCTGAAGCTTAATTTCATTCTTGAAACATTCGCGACGGAGTTCGCTTGTAGTCTGAGAGTTAAGAGCAGTTACATCTACTATGTAGAAATGTGGATAGCTGTTGATTGTCTCAACAAGGCTATCTATAAGTAAAGCTTTATCTTCTTTCTTCATGATTCTGATCTTTTAATTATTCAACAGACTTAGGGTCAACTTTTACGCCCTTACTCATAGTACTTGAAAGATAAATGCTCTTAATATAAGTACCCTTAGCTGTAGCAGGCTTGAGCTTGATAATAGTGTTGATGAACTCCTGAGCGTTCTGTGCAATCTTCTCGGCAGAGAAAGAAACCTTACCAATAGAAGCGTGAACGATACCAGTCTTATCAACCTTGAAGTCAATCTTACCCTGCTTCACCTCACGGATAGCCTTAGCAACATCCATAGTCACAGTGCCGCTCTTTGGGTTTGGCATAAGACCACGAGGACCGAGAACACGACCGAGAGCACCAATCTTACCCATGCATGATGGCATAGTGATGATTACATCGATATCTGTCCAGCCACCCTTGATCTTGTCAATATATTCCTCAAGACCAACATAGTCAGCACCTGCTTCTGTAGCAGCAGCAACTTGGTCAGCGGTAACGAGAGCAAGAACGCGAACTTCCTTACCTGTTCCGTTAGGGAGAGACACAACGCCACGAACCATCTGGTTTGCCTTACGTGGGTCAACACCAAGACGAACGTCGATATCAAGTGAAGCGTCAAATTTTGTGAATGTGATATCCTTCACAAGCTGTGATGCTTCAGCGAGTGTGTATTCCTTCCCTGCTTCAACCTTGTCAGCAACTGCTTTCTGATTTTTTGTTAGTTTACTCATTTGATTGAATTTTTAATTTATTTACCAGGGAATTCTCCTTTAACTGTAATACCCAAACTTCTTGCTGTACCTGCAATCATTGACATTGCAGATTCAATTGTAAAGCAGTTCAAGTCGGGCATCTTATCTTCTGCGATAGTACGAATCTGATCCCATGTAACTTCTGCTATCTTCTTGCGGTTAGGCTCAGCAGAACCCTTCTTAACCTTAGCAGCCTCCATCAGCTGAATTGCTGCAGGTGGAGTCTTTACAACGAAATCATAAGACTTATCAGCATAGTAAGTGATAACGACAGGAAGAACTTTACCCGCCTTATCCTGAGTTCTGGCGTTGAATGCTTTACAGAAATCCATGATGTTGATTCCCTTAGAACCCAATGCAGGACCTACTGGAGGTGATGGATTTGCTGCACCGCCCTTAATCTGTAATTTGATTAATCCAGCAACTTCTTTAGCCATTTTTTTAATCTTTATTTAATAATTTAACGATAAAAAGAACACGCCAGCGTAACATCAGGCGAGCTCCTTAGAAACTTGTGCAAAGCTCAATTCGAGAGGTGTTACCCTACCGAAAATCTTGACTGAAACCTTTAGCTTCTGTTTGTCAGCATTCACTTCTTCAATGATACCATCGAAACCGGTGAAAGGTCCATCGTTAACCTTGACAGACTCTCCAACCAAGAAGTCTACATTGACAACAGTCTCAACAACCTCAACACTCTCTTCCACTCCAAGACCCAGCATTCTGTTCACCTCTGCCTGACGAACAGGAGAAGGCTTGTCAGTGCCGCCAAGGAATCCGAGCACATTGGGGGTGTTGCGAAGCATATGCGTAATCTCGCCATCAAGAGCAGCCTCAACAAGAACATAACCTGGAAGCAAATTTCTTTTCGCTGGCACACGCTTGTTGTTTGCGCCAACTTTAATTATATTCTCCTGAGGAATGAGAACCTGAGCCACCTTATCCTCAAATCCGTGGTTCTTCATGTCAAGTTCAATATATTCCTTGACAGATGCCTCTTTGCCACTGATAGCCTTGAGGACATACCACCTGAGTTCAGGCGCTGCCTTAGATTTTTTCGCCAAAATCTTAAGGCCGGTCTTCTCATCAATTCTAACTTCTGATTCTGCCATAAATTACTCCTAATGATTAGTTAAAGAGTGAATAAATAAGCTGCATCAGCTTCTCGAAAGCAGTGTCTACGATCCAGACCAGCAGAGCGATGATAATGGAAGCAGATAATACAAGTATCGCCTGCGCAGTCAGCATTTTGTTTGTTGGCCAAGTCACCTTGTGAACAAGTTCATCGTAGGATTCTTTGCAATATGTTATTATACTGTTCATATTCTTACATTATTTGCACGGGAAGAGAGGCTCGAACTCCCGACACCTGGTTTTGGAGACCAGTGCTCTGCCAACTGAGCTATTCCCGTAGTTTAGGTGTCAGGCAACAAATGCCACCTGACACCATTTATTATTTTCTTTTCTAATCAAAAGATTAGTCGAGAACTTCTGTGATCTGACCAGAACCAACTGTGCGACCACCTTCGCGGATAGCGAAACGGAGACCTACGTTGATTGCAACTGGGTAGATGAGTTCTACAGTGATCTCTACGTTGTCACCTGGCATAACCATCTCGATTCCTGCTGGGAGAGAGATTTCACCTGTACAGTCCATTGTACGGAGGTAGAACTGTGGACGATAGTGGTTCTTGAATGGAGTGTGACGACCACCTTCTTCCTTCTTCAGAACGTAGATAGAAGCCTTGAAGCTCTTGTGTGGAGTGATTACACCTGGGTGAGTGATTACCATACCACGCTTGATTTCCTTCTTGTCGATACCACGGAGGAGGAGACCTACGTTATCACCAGCTTCACCTGTTTCAAGGATCTTGCGGAACATTTCAACACCTGTTACAACAGACTTCTTGTCCTCACCAAGACCGAGGAGCTGAACTTCGTCACCAACCTTAACAACACCTGTCTCGATACGGCCAGTAGCAACTGTACCACGACCTGTGATTGAGAATACGTCCTCAACAGGCATCAAGAATGGCTTATCGATGTCACGCATTGGCTCCTGAATCCAGCTGTCACAAGCAGCCATCAGTTCCATAACCTTGTCTTCCCACTCAGCAACGCCGTTGAGAGCACCGAGAGCTGAACCGCGGATGATTGGAGTTTCAGCTTCGAAATCATACTGAGAAAGGAGGTCCTGCATATCCATTTCAACGAGCTCGAGCATTTCTTCGTCGTCAACCATGTCACACTTGTTCATGAAAACAACGAGACGTGGAACGTTTACCTGACGAGCGAGAAGGATGTGCTCACGAGTCTGAGGCATAGGACCGTCAGTTGCAGCAACTACGATGATAGCACCGTCCATCTGAGCAGCACCAGTAACCATGTTCTTTACATAGTCGGCATGTCCAGGACAGTCAACGTGTGCATAGTGACGGTTTGCAGTTTCATACTCAACGTGTGAAGTGTTGATAGTGATACCGCGCTCTTTTTCTTCTGGAGCGTTGTCAATCTGGTCGAAAGACTTGAGCTCAGAAAGGCCTGCCTTAGCGAGCACTGTTGTGATAGCAGCAGTAAGAGTTGTCTTACCGTGGTCAACGTGACCAATCGTACCGATGTTTACGTGGGGTTTGGTACGCA
>JAEIGA010008721.1_pt1 | contig 15348 bp, 12 predicted proteins | sample 9270691 | NCBI WGS metagenome assembly JAEIGA01 (sample SAMN17057246, study PRJNA624740) | gut metagenome | biome: biome; isolation source: fecal sample | host: Bos grunniens | place: China: Xizang | collected 2019
AGAGAACGCCATAGCAGCGAAGACGCCAATACGAGCGATAGCCATCTCAAGACCCATCGCGAGTGCCATCTCTTTGCCTTTGAACCACTTAGCGAGGATCTTGCTGACAGTAGTACCTGCCATCTCGCAGCCGCAGCCGAAGATCATGAAGCCGAAAGCAGCCATCTTAGCAGAACCAGGCATAGCCGTCCACCAAGAGTTGAGCCAAACGATATTATTGGCATCGAACCAATCGGAGATACCGATATATTTGATAGATGCGCCGAGCACCATCAAGCCCGCAGAAAGCAAGCCCGTGAAGCGAACGCCCATCTTATCGAGGATGATTCCTGCAAAAATGAGGAAGCCAAAGACACAAAGAATATACTCCGCAGAAGCGTATGTACCGAAGACACCTTGATCCCAGCCGAGTGTATCGTTGAGCACAGAAGCAAGAGGAGAAAGGATGTCCACGAACATATAAGCAAAGAACATCATCGATGCCACGAGCACGAGGACCGTCCAACGAGCAATGGCAGAGTCGCGGAGAGTAGATTGAAGGATTTTAGTCATAATTTTGAATTTTGAATTAAGAATTATGAGTATTTATAAGGCTTCGTCCTCTGGTTTTTCAACCAAGGGACGAGGCCTATTTTTATTCTTTTTTTTGAGCCATGCTGCCTTACGTTGTTCGTATTCAGCATAGCGAGATTCCAAATAACCGTCAGCCATAAAGCAGCGGAGTTGGAATAGATTATTGGATACCCAACTCCTTCTTAACCAAAGGCATAAGATCAAGAGCAGATGGAGAGATATAGTGCAAAGTCATAGCTTCCAAGACATAATCACAACCCTGAGCTTGAGCAACTTTCTTTACGGCATCCATCATTTTTTGTTGGATAGGCATAAGAAATTCTTGTTGTTTAGCTTGGATATCCTCTTGTGCTGTTTGACGGAAAAGATAAATACGTTGCTCCATCTCAGCAATCTCTTGTTGACGGAAATCGCGAACACCTGCAGTCATAGTAGCTTGATCCTTTTGGAAAGCAGCAACCTTCTTGTTAAACTCCTCTTGCATGTTAGCAAATTGAGCTTCGTACTGACCAGCCAAAGTATCCAACTTGGCTTGAACATCCTTCAACTCAGGCATAGCAGCCAAGAGCTCTTGTGAATTTACATGACCTAGTTTTTGTGCACTTGCAAGCATTGGCAAAACCAAAGCAAGCATAAGAATGATTTTTTTCATTTTTTTATGTTGTTTAATGTTATTAATTCTATACTAAAGGTATACCAAGGGTATACGAATTGTGCGGTTATTGTACGGTTATTGTACGGTGCTGGCAGCTATTTCGCCCCTAATTTCTCCAACACCTGATCGGAGATGTCTAATTTGCTAGACATATAGATGAGACTTGGGTCTGCCGAACGATCTTTGACAATATCGTATCGTTTTTCAGTAGCAATATCTTGGATCGCTGTATAAATTTCGTCTTGGATAGGTTTGAGGAGAGCCTCGCGTTTTTTATACCATTCTCCACCCTCTCCGAAGTATTTGCGTTTGAGCTCCAAAACATATTGTTCTTTCTCAAGGATCTCGTCTTCGCGTTTTTTCTTCATATCAGCAGACAGGAAGATTTGCTCGGTTTGATAGTTACTAACCAAGACTTGAACCTCTTGGTTGGCCGTTTCGATTTCCTTCTGCCAACGCTTGGATATCATAGTAAGTTGCTCATTAGCAGTCTCATATTGCGGTATATTCTTCAAAATATACTGCATATCAATATAGGCAACGGCAAACTTCTGCGCGAATGCAGGGGTTGTAAATAAGCATCCTGCAAGGATTGTTAAAGCAATAAAAATATATCGTTTCATATTACACCTTATATATATTATAGTTCTTGTCCAAGTACGAAGTGGAATTGTGAGCCACCATATTGGTCAGAGCCATTGATTGGGTCAAAGCCCCATCCCCAGTCAATACCCATGAGTCCGAACATAGGCAAGAACAAACGCACACCTACACCCGCAGAACGCTTGAGGTTGAATGGGTTATAATCGCGGATGTCAGCGAAACAGTTACCCGCCTCAACGAACGCCAGAGCCCAAATAGTAGCATTTTGCTCAAGAGCAATAGGATAACGGAGCTCCATGCTGAACTTGTTGTAGACATATCCCATATTGCGGCCTGTAGCAGGGTCGTATGGAGTCAAAGAACCTGACTGATAACCACGCATGGCGATATATTCGGTAGAGTAACTAGAATAACTAGACATACCATCACCACCCATGTAATAACTCTCGAAAGGAGATTTAGCATTCTTGTTGTAGTGACCAAGATATCCAAATTCAGCTCGCGCCATCAAAACTAATTTAGAATCAGCAGATAATGGGGTGAAAACCTTACCCGAGAATTTCCACTTGTGATACTCCAAGAGGTTATATTTCTCTGAAGTAGTCATCTGAGCATACTGCGCATCCGTAGTACCCTTGATGAGGGAGTATGGAGGGGTAATCTTCAGACCAAGAGTGAATTGCGATCCACGGCGAGTATAGATTGGATTATCGATACTCGAACGCGAGAGCTGAAGGTTGACAGCGAAATTATGACTGATACCATCTGTAAGAATCATATATGGCCAATCCTTCATCATATACATCTGGTAACTCAACTCGCCATAGAATGAGAAATAGTCGTCGGGCCAACTGAGGCGTTTACCATAACCCAAACTAACACCAAACGTGCGCAAATACTTATCAGGGTCAGCTTCAGACTCTTGCAACTGTTGCAGATAGTTGGAGTTGCCTGCGTAAGAATAGTAGCTATAATAAGTATTATACAGGTTTTGATATGCCTGATAGTAACGGTCCGAATAGCCCGTTTGCGATGCAAAGAAGATATTAGCGCTCAGGGAGTTAGGTCGTTTACCTCCCAACCATGGCTCCAAGAAACTCATTGACGCAGATGTATAATACACACCATTCGTGCGGGCATTGATGCTGAAAGTCTGACCCTCGCCTTGAGGCACGATGCGGTAACTCTCTGGGTTAAAGAGGTTTTGGATAGCAAAGTTGGTGAATTTCAAGCCCAACGTACCAATGAGACCAGTAGCTCCCCAACCAAGCGAGAACTCGATTTGGTCGCTGGATTTGGTTTCCAATTGATATGTGATATCTACCGTACCATCCTCTGGATTAGGCTGAATATCAGGCACAAGATTCTCTTGGTCGAAGTGACCCATTTGCGCAAGCTCACGGAGTGAGCGCATGATGTCAGATTGGCTATAGAGTTGTCCAGGTTTGGTATAGAGTTCGCGACGAACCACATGCTCATACACGCGCGTGTTACCTACTATATTAATCTGATTGATTGTAGCAGGCTGGCCTTCGTATATACGCATCTCGAAATCAATCGAATCACCTTTGATGCGAACTTCTACAGGATCAACACTAAAGAACAAATAACCTTGATCTGTATACAATTTGGATACCGCATCATCATCTTCGTTGAGGCGTTTGTTGAGTTCCTTGAGGTTGTATGTATCGCCTTTCTTGATGCCCAAAACGGCATTCAAATATTCATAAGGATAGACCGTATTACCTACCCAATCAATCTCGCCAAAGACGTACTTATCTCCCTCGTCAATAGTAAGATACACATCAACACGAGTAGAATCTTCGGGCGATTGTACAATACTATCCGACACGATTACTGCATCACGATAACCTATCTCATTATATTTCTCGATTACAGTCTTCTTGTCATTCTCAAATTCTGAGGCAACAAACTTCTTAGGACGGAAAAAGTTGATAATATTATTATCATTGGTCTTTTTCATCGCAAAGTTAATCTTATTAGAAGTAAGTGCTTCGTTTCCAGAAATATAGATATTGCCTACACGAGTTTTTTCCTTACGATTTACATTAACAGCAACCTTGACATATCCAGGATGATCCACATCATCCACCTGTAGCACGTTTACCTCGGTTCCACGGAATCCTTTATCCTCCAAATACTTTATAATAACCTTCTTGGCCCTATCCTCGAGATCTGGAGTCATTTGTCCATCCTTCTGAATTCCCACTTTAACTTCCACATCCTCTATCTCGCTTTTCTTCAAGCCATTATACACAAATTGCGAAATGCGAGGGCGTTGTTTAAGAGCAATCTCGATCCAGATCTTATCACCCTCAATCTTGGTTGCCTTGAATTTGACATCCGAAAAGAGTCCTTGCTTCCAGAATCGTTTTAATGACTTTGTTATCTGATCACCAGGAACTTCGATCTTATCACCTACAGCAAGACCAGAGAAACCAATCAACACAAAATCCTCGTAACTTTCAGCCCCCGTGACACTTATACCTGCTATCTCATAAGTCTTAGGTTGCATTGAATATTCTATGGTAGGCATCGCTGCAGTCGATTCAACCGCAGAAAGAGTATCCACTTGCGCCGAGATAGGCAACACAAGCAATAAACCTAATAATATATTAACGAACTTGTTCACTGGTTTTTCCAAATCTTCTTTCTCTATGTTGATAATCTACAATTGCACGATAGAACTCTTCTTCTGTAAACTCAGGCCACAGACAATCAGTGAAATACATCTCAGCGTACGCCAATTGCCACAACAAGAAATTGCTTATACGCAGTTCGCCACTAGTACGAATCAATAAATCAGGATCTGGCATGCTAGCCGTAGTCAAGTGAGCAGAAACGACTTCCTCGTTAATATCCTCAAGCAGCATTGCATCTTGCTGAACCAAAGAAGCAATCTCTTTAGCAGCGCGAATTATCTCCCAACGCGAACTATAACTCAAAGCAATCACCAATTTAAGACCCGTATTGCCGCTCGTTTCTGCCATACAGGCACGAAACTTAGCCTGTGTGCCATCTGGCAAACGATCCAGGTCGCCTATTGTGAGCAACTGGATATTATTCTTCATCAATGTCGGAGTTTCCTTGGCAATAGTATCTACCAACAACGACATCAATGCATCTACCTCCTCTTTGGGACGATTCCAATTCTCGGTAGAGAATGCATACAAGGTCAAATAATCAATACCCAATGCAGCAGCCACCTCTGTGATACGATGCACAGTTTCAACACCTTGGCGATGCCCGAACATGCGGGCCATACCATGGCGCTTTGCCCAGCGACCATTACCATCCATAATGATAGCCACATGGCGAGGGATACGATCTATTTGAATTTGTTCTTTATAACTCATAATATTCTATTCGCAGAAATGACACACTCTCTTCTTACGTGCAAACTCGTAAACTATACCGATTGTCATCGTTGACACGTAGTCATTATTCAATATATTTGTTCCATTCAAATTATTAGGATTATCCAACACTGCCACTCCTTCTAGTCCATCGCCATTTATGATATAAACTTGATGCTGCCATGCTGCCTGCAACTGCCAACGTTCATGGAATTTCCACTTCAATCCAAAGCCTAAAGGCAGATAAACTCCAGGTTCCACTTCTTTCGCCTGCATCAACAAAGGTTGCTGACCTTTTAGAAACGGATAATCCTCGTGTCCTTTATGAGATGCATCAGTGGCAAAAATACTCGCGCCAACACCTAAGAATATAAACGGCGTTATACGTTTAACTCGCCTATCATGCGCATTGACACCAAATCTAAAAAAATTAAATTCCGCCGTTACATCTAAATGCAGAACTGGATTATAATAAGTAGTGGATTCGTATTCAAAAGACAATCGCTGACGCTGCATTTTTACTTGAAGAGCCCATCGTTGATCAAATTTATATCGAAATTGTCCCCCATAGACCTCAAGAGGAGTCATAAAGATATGCTCATTAACATCCCCCACATAATATCCACCTCCCAATTGCGCTCCCACATCACAACGATACTCCCTTGCTTCTGCATAAGTTACCATAGGAAGCGTAAGCACCCAAAGAACTCCAACCAAACGCAGTATACAGAAATCTCTCTGCATCAATCCAACCACATCGGTTTACGTCTTTTCATTGGGCGAGTTCCATGTCCTCTAGAGCCACCCTTGTAAGTATCCATAGCATCCATCCACATCATACCATTCTTACGCCAATTGGTCTTATAAGCGCTACGTCCACCCGTTGCAACCGTTTCGAAATCTATAGCATACAACACACTCAATGACATTGTAACATTATGACTCAATTCTTTAGACAAAACTGGTATTGCAGGAGTTACACCTCTTCTGTCATCTCCGTAAAAATGTAATTGATAATTAATTGCAGCTTTCAACTGCCAACCACTCGTAACATGCCACTTCAAACCAAAACCAGCTACAGCGTAAGCTCCCAATGCCATTTTTTCAATAGTCGGATACATTTCTCCGTCTTTTCCATCATCTAAGTAACGCGGATGTGCTATCGAATCAAATAATGCCACACCCAAACCCAAACCAACATAAGGGGTTAAACTTCCATTCGCTATATCTTGAGAAGAAGGAACATATTCCAAAATGTTATACTCCCCCATTACATCAATATGCCACAAAGGGGAATAATAGAATTTGCCACCTGAAAAATCCGTACTTGTCGAATCTAACAACGGGTTATGATCATTAAACATCATACGTTGACGATACCCCTGTAACTGTACTGCCCAATGACGATTAATTCTATAAGCAGCAGACAAACCAAACATCTCATTAACTGGTTCAAATGTCTTCCAGCCTTCTACATAGTGTGTTCTCTGACCACCATAGTCATCTCCATTATAGAATCCTAATCCAAGCCCTAAGCCAACATCTATCACGTGTTCTTTACGCTGATATTGCGCATAAATGCTCGAAAGCGAGAACGCCATCAACACCATCATTAGTATGAATCGACGATTTTTCATATACTTATCCGATTATTATGCTGTTTTTTATAACATTTCTTTGCCAACATACAATTGACCTGCAAAGGTACTACTTTTTTTTGATATATGCAAATTATTTACCTAATAAAATTTTAAAGGCCTCCGCAACACGACTTACCTCCACCACCTTAATCCTCAAATTATGTGAATCGTATTTTTGACCCGAAGGCACCATAATAGCCTTAAAACCAAGTTTTTCCGCCTCTCTTATTCGCTGATCAATACGATTCACCGAACGGATTTCTCCCGCCAATCCCACTTCACCTGTAATGCATATTTTTTCATCCAATGCTATATCCATATTCGATGATAGCACCGCAGCCAAAATAGCCAAATCTATCGCAGGATCACTCACACGCAACCCACCTGCAATATTCACAAACACATCCTTTTGCAGCAATTTGAAACCCACTCGCTTTTCTAAAACTGCCAACAACATATTCAGTCGACGCGAATCAAACCCCGTACTACTACGTTGCGGCGTTCCATACGCTGCACTTGCCACCAATGCCTGCACCTCAATCAACAACGGACGCACTCCTTCTACCGCACCTGCAATAGCAATACCAGAAAGCCCCTCGCGATTATTCGAAAGCAACAATTCGCTCGGATTTAGAACCTCACGCAAACCATCATGCTGCATCTGGAAGATACCCAACTCACTCGTACTACCAAAACGGTTCTTCTGTGCCCTTAGAATACGATACACATAATGCTGGTCACCCTCAAACTGCAACACCGCATCCACAATATGTTCCAGCACTTTCGGTCCAGCCAACGAACCCTCCTTATTGATATGCCCAACAATGATAAAGGGAATATTCTTCTCCTTCGCATATTGCAATATCCGAGCAGCACATTCACGCACTTGACTCAAGCTGCCTATATTCGCTTCTATCGCCTCTGTACCTATGGTCTGAATACTATCTATCACCACGATCTCAGGCTGAATATCCGCCACGCCATCTAAGATTCTCTCCAGCGAAGTCTCCGCCAATATATACAAGTTTGACGCATCGCCCGAAAGACGTTCCGCTCTCAGTTTCAACTGCTTTGCACTCTCCTCACCACTCGCGTAGAGTGTTTTCTTATCCCCCATCTTCAATAGCACTTGTAGCGCCAACGTGGACTTTCCTATTCCTGGTTCTCCACCTAAAAGCACCAAACTGCCTGGCACCAATCCACCACCCAACACACGGTTGAATTCTGATGAATGCATATCAATCCGCATCTCCTCCTTCGCATCGACTTCATGCAAACGTTGCGCTTTAGTACCTCTACGAAGACTGGCACCACCTTTCGTGGCCGATGACATCACATTCACTTCCTCCTCATAAGTACCCCACTCGCCACACACTGGGCAACGACCTATCATCTGTGGTGCTTTTGCACCGCAGTTCGAGCAGACATATTGCGTCGAAACTTTTGCCATTTAAATCTCAATCGTTTTACATTCTTCCGCCAACAGGGTATTAGCAAAAACCTCCTGCGCTTCGTTTAGAAATATAGTATGATCATCTTCGCGAGCACTAAAATGCCCGATAATCAATTTTTCTGCTCCCGCCATTTTAGCTATTTGTGCTGCATGTCTGGCTGTCGAGTGGGTATATTTCTTACATTTATCTGCATCTTTCTCCGTATAGGTTGCTTCATGATACAGCACATCTACTCCCGATATCTGCTCCACAATCTGCTCGCGATATGCTGTATCGGAGCAATAGGCATACCGTTTGCGAGGTTCCTTATCACGGTGATGTTCCGTAAATAGAAAACCACACGTAGGCACCTTATGCTTGAGCGGAATAGTTTCAATAGTCAGCGTCCTATCCTCAAAAATTACCTCACGTTTGCGCGGATTAATCGTATGAAAAACCAGTTCATACGACATATCTTGGCAATGATAATCCAGCCATGGACGCAACAGTTTCTCCAAGTCACCATGGGCATAAATGTGCAACGGCTGCGTCCTTCCCATCATACCCAAAGTCGAAATGAGCCCTATCAGTCCGAAGCAGTGATCACCATGCAAATGTGAAATCAGCACAGTATATAATCGTGCTGTCTTCACACCTAACTGTCGCATTTTCAACTGTGTACCTTCACCACAATCAACCAAGAAGGACTTGTCACACAATTCCACAATCTGCCCCGAAGGCGAATTCTGGAACGTAGGCATAGCACTGCCACATCCTAATATAGTCAGTTTACCTGTCACTTTCTTAGACTAAGATAAACGCGTGTAAATACATTCTTGGTGTATTGGGGGAAATCGCCATTCTGTATCCAACCATAGTAACCTGGGTCACGACGGAACACATCCGCAACGCGCTGACCTTTATACTTACCAAAGTTAAAGACCTCCACGCCTTGCGCATCATATGCAATACGCCCCGCAAAGTCCGCCAAACGGGCACTTCCTGCCGTAAACTCCGCCAGTCCATCCACATCTACAGGTATATCATACTTCTCCAACTGCGCCATCAGCACCTCGTATGTCGCCATAGTGTCAGCATCTGCCGAGTGCGCATTGGTCAAGTCTTTACCGCAATAGAATTTGTAAGCAGCCACCAAGTTTCGTGGCTCTTGACGCTGGAAGATAGTGAAAACATCCACCATCTTTTTCTTCTTCAAATCAATATCCACACCTGCGCGCATCATTTCCTCTGCCAGCAAAGGCAGATCAAAATGATTAGAGTTATATCCCGCCAAATCTGCATCTTCCAGCACATTCACTAGTTCTGGTGCAATTTCCTTGAAAGTTGGGCAACCCACCAAATCCTCGTCATATATACCGTGTACTGCACTTGCTTCCTCTGAGATATGCATCTGCACTTCTTGCCCCAACATCATCTGTATAGGTTTCACGCGGAAGGTCTTCCCCTCCGAGCAGCCGTTGGGAAAGACCTTATAATAACTCAACTCGACAATCCTGTCAGATGCGATATTTAACCCCGTAGTTTCCAAGTCAAAGAAAACCAACGGGCGAGTTAATTGCAATTTCATTAGTCGTTCAAAAGCATTGGCATGAGCAAAATCAACAAATCTTGTCCCTCCTCATTCTCTGCTGGTAAAATCAATCCAGCACGAGCAGGATCAGCCAATTGCAGCACCACTTCTTGCGATGCCACATTCGACAAGATCTCTATCAAGAATGGTGCCTTAAAGCCGATTGCCATTGGCATACCAGTATAATCGCAACTAATCGTCTCCTCTGCTGATGTAGAGAAATCAATATCTTGTGCAGAAATCTTTATTTGGTTCTCGCTCAAAGCCAATTTCAACAAACTAGTACCCGTATTCGCGAACACAGCCACACGCTTGCAAGCATTCACAATAGTTTGACGATCTACTAGTACTCTATTAGTATTGTTCTGTGGAATCACCGCATTGTAATTAGGGAAACGACCCTCTATCTGACGACACACAATCACGGTTGCACCAAACTCGAATTTCGCATTCTTTTGACCAAAAGTCACTTTCACCTCTTCGGCTTCCTTTTGCAGCACTTGCTTCAACAATTGTGCTGGCTTCTTTGGCAGAATGAAACTAACCGCTTGTGCCCCCTTAACACCTTCGTTGATATAACGAACCAAACGATGTGCATCAGTAGCAACCATAGCAATCTTCTCCTCACTCAAGTCGAAGTAGATACCATTCATTACTGGACGCAACTCATCATCTGCGGTGCAGAAAATAGTCTTATTAATAGCATCCAACAACACATTCGCAGGCATTGAGAAGGTGTTATCCCCCTCTTCTACAGGCATTTCTGGGTATTCCAAGCCATTGGCACCAACAAAACTATATGTACCATTCGCACTTGTGATATTCAAGCCAAAGTTCTGCTCATCTATTTGGAAGGTCAATGGCTGCTCCGAGAACTCTTTCAATGTCTCTAACAGCAACTTACCACCTACTGCCACCTTACCTGCACCTTGCGCATCTTCCACGGTCAAGGATGTGCGGATGGTTGTCTCGCTATCAGACGCTGTTAAGGTCAGCACATCGCCTTCGAGGTCAAACAATACTGCTTCCAAAATCTGCAAACTATTCTTTGCAGCAATCACACGACTCACTGCTTGCAGCTGAGCAAACAATTTCGAGCTTGATACATTAAATTTCATATTCTTCTTGTTTTAATTTATGACTTTTTTAACTTCTAGTAACTTTTTGTTACTATTCGGCTGCAAAGATACAAAAAAAATGCCATTTATGCAAATTATTTGTACATTTTATTTATTTTTTGTACCTTTGCACCCAGAAAAGAAGAAAAAAGCTCTAAAAGTCCCATTTTAATGCGAGATAACCTTTAGAACTTTTAATCCACTAAAACTCTTTCAACAAGTCAACAAATATGATTGGTATTTTCGACAGCGGTTACGGCGGACTAACCATTCTCAATCACATCCGCCAACATCTCCCCCAATACGATTATCTCTACTTGGGTGATAATGCTCGCGCACCTTACGGAACACGCTCATTTGATGTCATTTACGAATATACTCTTCAGGCTGTCAACTATCTCCACCAACAAGGCTGCAATCTAATCATCCTTGCATGTAATACCGCTAGTGCCAAAGCCTTGCGAACCATACAACAACGCAACATCAACCCTGACGAACTCCGCGTCTTAGGCGTCATTCGTCCAACGGTTGAGGTCATCCCGCAACGCACAAAAACCAAACACATCGGTGTGCTCGCCACCCCTGGAACTGTGGCATCCGAAAGTTATATTATTGAACTCCAAAAGCAAGACCCAGCCCTCACGATCACCCAACAAGCATGTCCAATGTGGGTACCTTTAATCGAGTCGGGCGAACACTTACACGACGGAGCTAACTATTTTGTTGACAAATACTTAACAGAACTTCTCAGCAACGACCCACTCATCGACACCATCATTCTTGGCTGCACCCATTATCCTCTGCTACAACCCAAAATTGAAGAGTTCTTAACTCAACATCCAAAATTCAAGCATAACACTTACCAAATCATCTCTCAGGGCGAAATCGTTGCTCACAGTCTGCAAGATTATCTTTACCGTCACCCAGACATCGCAGAACGCGCACTAAAACAGAAAATTTATAATAACGAGGAAAACAACTCAAATTTCAAGAATCAAAATTCAAGATTTCTAACAACAGAAGCCGCCGAAAAGTTTGCAGAATCCGCATCACTCTTTCTCTCCACACCAATCCAAGCTCATCATATCGAGCTTTAATCCTGACCTTAGTTAGTGATTAGTTAGTGATTAGTTAGTGATTAATTAGTGATTAATTAGTGATTCCAATACCTTTACCCTATAAATGGTTCTGCATAAGTACACCCTTCACGCCAGCGAGAGCACCCGTAGCGAGTCTTACCACGAATAATCATTCCGCGCCCACAAACGGGACAACGCATACCCGATTTATCAGCTTTCACTTCGCGCACCACTTGCGTAGTCATCTGCTTTAGTTCATCCAAAAACAACTGCGCAGTATAGTCTCCTCGCTCAATAGAACGAAGTTTTTTCTCCCATATTCCAGTTAATTCTGCCGACTTCAATAGCGGGGAGATAATCGTGTGTATCAGATTGATTCCCAATTCAGTAGCATGAATATTCTTCTTCTCACGAACAATATATTTGCGTTGAAATAGTTTCTCAATAATAGCTGCTCGCGTACTTGGACGACCAATTCCATTCTCTTTCATGGCGTCGCGCAGTTCCTCATCTTCTACTGTTTTGCCAGCTGTTTCCATCGCACGAAGCAAGGTTGCCTCTGTATAATATTTTGGTGGCGTTGTAGTCTTCTCTTGCAGCTGTGGTTCATGTGCTCCTGACTCTCCTTTTACAAAAGCAGGCAAAGTCTTTTGCTCCTCTACTTCGTCATCAGTCTTTTCTTTCACAAACACATCTCTCCATCCTTGAACTAGAATTTCGCGCCCTGTCACCTTAAAAGATATATCGCCCGCGCGCGCGAGGACGGTTGTTGTTGCCACTTGACAAGGAGGATAAAATGCCGCTATGAAACGCAATGCTACCATATTATACACCTTACGCTCTATTTCTGTCAAGTTATCTGGCCGTTGTCCTGTAGGGATAATCGCATGGTGATCTGTCACTTTGCTATTGTCAAATACTTTTTTTGATTTTGGCAAACTACCCGCACCTTTTCCGCCATCTGCTTTTAACGGCAATAGCGGTTCTACCTGAGGAAAATACGACTGAATGCCACGCAACGTTGCTGGTACTTTCGGATAAATATCATCGCTCAAGAACGTTGTATCCACACGAGGATAAGTGGTAACATGTTTTTCGTAAAGACTTTGAATCACTTTCAAAGTATCTTCCGCACTCATGCCATAACGTTTGTTACATTCCACTTGTAACGATGTTAAATCAAACAAACGCGGAGCATACTCCATGCCTTTCTTTTTCTCTACTGAAGTTATTTCCAAAGGCAGATCTTTGATACTATCCACTAATTGCTGTCCTTGTTCTAGCGAAGTGATTGCGTATTCATCTTCTTCGGCTGGCAATTGTGCCGAGAATATAGTATCTCTATAGAGTGTTTTTAATTCCCAGTAGGTACGTGGCACAAAGTGTTCGATTTCCTGCTGACGTTTAACGATAAGTGCCAATGTAGGTGTTTGTACACGACCGATACTCAACACTTGACGATCTTTTCCCACACCTTTTGCAAAACGCAGGGTATATGCTCGCGTAGCATTCATTCCCAACAACCAATCCCCTATTGCACGCATCAATCCTGCCTCATAGAGGTGTTGGTATTCACTTTGGTCTTTCAGTTTTTGAAATCCTTCACGAATAGCATCTTCTGTGAGCGAAGATATCCACAATCGTTTCACGGGTACTTTGCATCCTGCTTTTTGGTACACCCAACGTTGTATTAATTCTCCCTCTTGCCCAGCATCACCACAGTTTATCACTTCATCTGCTTTTGCAATCAGGGATTTGATCACATTGAATTGTTTCTGCACTCCTTTATCCTCGGTTACTTTGATACCAAAGCGTTCTGGTACCATAGGTAGCGAGGACATATTCCATCCTTTCCATTGTTCGTTGTATTCGTTAGGGTCGAGCAGAGCACATAGGTGTCCGAATGTCCATGTCACACAATAGCCATTCCCTTCCATAAAACCGTCGTGCTGGGTATTAGCTCCCAGCACGCGTGCAATATCCCGTCCCACAGACGGTTTCTCCGCAATACAAACGATCATACAAATTTGCTATTGTACAACTACGATTTCGCTATGTTATGCCCATAACCATAACCATAACCATAACCATAACCATAACCGTAGCCATAACCTTTCTTCTTCACTCGAACACCATTAAGCACAGTTATAATATTTGGCAAACGTTTTTGTTCATCCACTTGCTTGATAAACTCTATAAGATTAGTTGTCGTATAACGAGCACGTGATACATAAACCGTCAAATCCGCCACACGGTTCAACAAGAATGTATCACTTACCATTGCTACTGGTGCAGAGTCTATAATAACATAGTCATAGCGCTTACGTAATTCCGCAAACAGTTCATCCAAACGCTGACCTTGCAACAACTCACTTGGGTTTGGAGGAATGGCGCCAGCAGGCAAAATATCCAGCCCCTTAAATTCAGATGCTACAATCAAGTCATCCACTGTATAAGAAGCATCCGCCAAATAACTTGTCACGCATCCTTTTGATGGCAGATTAAGATACTTCGCCAACATTGGTTTACGAATATCCAATCCAACCAAAGCAACCTTCTTTTGCAACAAAGAAAGCGATATAGCCAAGTTAGTGGCCACATACGACTTACCCTCACTATTTATACTTGATGTCACCAAGATCACAGGATTAGTCACATCAGCAGGAGTCATAAATTTCACATTCGAACGCAATGAACGGAACAACTCTGCTGAAGCTGAATTCACGCCATCTCGCACAGCAACATGCCCACCATGATGATTTTGCACTAACGCACCACCAAATGGCAAACCTACCATCTTCTCAAACTCTGTAGCGTCGTCAGAAACCTTATTATTGAATATGTCATATACAATCATCAAACCTATTGGAAAACAACATCCCAAGAACAGGCAAATCAGCGCAATCATTTTCAATTTTGGCGCAACAGGCACAGGATTCATTTGTGGCACAGCAATAACCTTTGCAGGTACAACAGAAGAAGCCAATGTCAATGCATTCTCCTCTCGTTTCTCATACAAGAACAAATACAACGTTTCCTTCAACTGGCGCTGACGCTCTACCTTGATATACTCTTTCTCTTGATTTGGAATGTCTCCACGTTGCATTTCCACCTTGCTAAAACGTTCTTCAAGATCATTCTTTGAAATCAACAAACTGCTACGCACATTGTTTATGCTAGTTACAATATTCTCACGAAGCAATCCCAACTGTGTATTCATTTGCATGATCACCGGGTTATCTACCGATGCTGTTCGTTGCACTCTCATTCGTTGGAGCA
>JAEIGA010008722.1_pt1 | contig 15344 bp, 12 predicted proteins | sample 9270691 | NCBI WGS metagenome assembly JAEIGA01 (sample SAMN17057246, study PRJNA624740) | gut metagenome | biome: biome; isolation source: fecal sample | host: Bos grunniens | place: China: Xizang | collected 2019
GAGTCCCAGAACGGGGAACGCATCATCAACGAGCTGGGGCGATTCACCCCGCGTGAGATCCTGGTCAACGCGCAGTGTGCCAAACTGAAGGGCTTCAAGTCCTTTGTGGAAAAGCAGGAGGGCACCAGCGTCAAGACCCTGAAAGAGGGGGAGACGCGGCTCGAGGACATGGAGCGGGTCGTCACGGACCACTTTGACAAGAGCCTCGAGGAGCTCGAACTGACCTCTGAGAACGGGACCCGTGCGCTCGGCATGGCGCTCGGTTATCTCTACGAGGTCCAGAAGACAGACCTTCAGAACATCCGGGAGATCCAGTTCTACTCGGACAGCAAATACATGAAGCTCGACTTCTCCGCCCGCCGGAACCTCGAGCTGACCGAAACGCTCCGCAACCGCGAGAAGCGCGGCACCCTGCTCTGGGTCCTCGACCGGACCCGGACCGCCATGGGCAAGCGTCTCCTGCGCGCCTGGGTCGAACAGCCCCTGCTGTCGCCCGGCGGCATCACCGAACGACAGAACGCGGTGCAGTTCCTCGTGAACGACCTCGCCCTGCGCGATGAGATCGCCGACTACATGACGTCCATCCACGACATGGAACGGCTCATCACCCGCATCTCGTACGGCTCTGCGAACGCGAGAGAGCTTCGCAGCCTCTATGAGACGGTGCAGTGCCTTCTGCCGATCAAACTGCTTCTGGAGGGCGCAGAGCCCCGTCTGATGCAGCGCATCGAGGAGAACATCGATCCGCTCGAAGATATCATGGCACTCATCGAGGAGGCCATCGCCGAAGACCCGCCCTTCACGGTCCGGGAAGGCGGCATGATCAAAGAGGGGTACAGCCCCGAACTCGATGAGCTGAGAGACATCGTCGCGAACGGCCAGGGCTACCTCGCCACCATCGAGGCGCAGGAGCGGGAGCGCACCGGCATCCCGAAACTGAAGATCGGCTACAACAAGGTCTTCGGCTATTACCTCGAAGTGCCGCGTTCGTTCCAGGGCGATGTACCGGAGGAATGGATCCGCAAACAGACCCTCACGAATGCCGAGCGGTACATCACCGGTGAACTCAAAGAACTCGAATCCAAAGTCCTGGGCGCCCAGGAACGGATCACCAAACTCGAATACGAACTGTTCTGCGGCGTGCGGGAGACCGTCGCCGAGAGCCTCGTCCGCATCCAGCAGACCTCCCATGCGGTGGCCACGCTCGACGTCCTCTGCTCGTTTGCCAAAGTAGCGGTGGACAACGGGTATGTGTGCCCGGAGATCACGGAGGACGGGAGCATCACCATCAAAGACGGCCGCCACCCGGTGGTCGAGAAGATGCTCGACGGCGCGCCCTTCGTCCCGAACGACACCGCGCTCGACCTGAACGACGCGCAGGCCGCCATCATCACCGGTCCGAACATGGCCGGTAAGTCGACGTATATGCGGCAGGTCGCGCTCATCGTCCTGATGGCGCAGACGGGCTGCTTCGTCCCGGCCTCGTCCGCCCGCATCTCCATCTGCGACGCCATCTTCACGAGAGTCGGCGCCTCGGACGACCTGGCGTCCGGCCAGTCCACCTTCATGGTCGAGATGACGGAAGTCGCCTCCATCCTGAAGAACGCGACCCGCCAGAGCCTCATCATCCTCGACGAGATCGGCCGCGGCACGTCCACGTTCGACGGCATGGCCATCGCGAAAGCCGTCCTCGAATACGTCTGCAACAAACGGAAGATCGGGGCCAAGACCCTGTTCGCCACGCACTACCATGAGCTGACGGACATGGCGGAGGAACTACCCGGCATCCGCAACTATAACATCGCCTGCAAGAAGAGAGGCGACGACATCATCTTCCTGCGCCGCATCGTCCCCGGTCCGGCCGACGGCAGCTACGGCATCGAAGTCGCGAAGCTCGCCGGCGTCCCGAACCCGGTGGTCAAGCGGGCGAGGGAAGTGCTGAGAGAGATCATCGAGGAACAGGAGCGCACGGGAGGCGTCCTGAAAGTCCCGACCGAGATGCCGGAAGAGACCGGTGCATCGCCCGAGGACTTCCAGATCAGCTTCACGAGCCACGCGTCTGACGAGATCCTCGACGAGCTGAAGGCGCTCGACGTCAACACGTTCACGCCCATCGAGGCGATGAACTACCTCTACGACCTGTCGAAGCGCGCAAAAGAATCCTGATCATCAAAACATTAGAAAGGAGGGGCACCATGGCGAAGATCAATGTCCTGCCGAAACACATCGCGGACCTCATTGCCGCCGGCGAAGTCGTCGAACGGCCGTCGTCCGTCATCAAAGAGCTGATGGAGAACGCCATCGACGCGGGTGCCACTTCTCTGACGGTGGAGATCCGAAACGGCGGCGTCACCTACATGCGGGTGACCGACAACGGCTCCGGCATCGCGCGCGACGACATCCGCAACGCGTTCGTGAGCCACGCCACCAGCAAGATCCTGACCGAGGAAGACCTCCACGGCATCGGGACCCTCGGGTTCCGCGGCGAGGCGCTGGCCTCCATCTCCGCGGTCTCCCGGGTCGACGTCCTGACCCGCACGCCGGACGACGAGGCCGGCACCGTCTACAAGATCGAAGGCTCCGAGGAAGTCCTCCTCAGCGACGCGGGCTGCCCCGAAGGCACCACGATCGTCGTCCGGGACCTCTTCTACAACACGCCCGCCCGCATGAAGTTCCTGAAAAAGGACGTCACCGAGGGCAACAGTGTGGCCGGCGTCGTCGACCGCATCGCGCTGTCCCATCCCGAGATCTCCATCCGGTTCATCCGGGACGACAAGCAGATCCTGGTGACGCCCGGCAACGGGAACCTCAAGTCGACGATCTACTCCGTCTTCGGCAAGGACTTCTCGAACGCCCTTCTGGAGACCTCTTATGAACTGAACGGCGTCTCGGTCGACGGCTTCGTCTCGAAGCCCACCGCGAGCCGCCCGAACCGCTCCATGCAGTTCTTCTTCCTGAACGGCCGCCTCGTCAAGAGCATGACGGCGTCCGCGGCCCTGGAGCGCGCCTACAAGGACTCCATCATGGTCGGCAAGTTCCCGGCCTGTGTCCTCAACATCAACCTGCCCCTCGAGATGGTGGACGTCAATGTGCACCCCGCCAAGACCGAGGTGCGGTTCTCCAATGAACGTCCCGTGTTCGACGCGGTCTATTACGCCGCCAAGAACGCGATCACCGTCAAAGACACCCCGAACCGCCTGACCCTCGCGCAGCAGGAACTGCAGCGCCGGGCGCCCTTCAAACCGGAGACCGGGGAACAGATCAAACTCGACCGGAAGAAACCCGGAAGAACGGAACTCCCCGAGAAGATCGAGGGCTTCTGGTCGAAGGAACTCCCGAAAGAGTGGGAGCGGAAGGGGAGCGGCTCTTCCAGAAAGAAAAAGACGCCGACCCCGCTGACCGCTTCGGACAAACCGGCCTCCGAGACGACGGAGACGCCGGAAGTGGCCGCCGCGGTCGAGGAGCTGAAGAGAGAAGCGTTCGCGGAGCCGAAAGCGGCCGAACCGCCAAAGGCGGAAGGCGGACCGGTCCCGTACGTCCGCAAGGCGGACCGCCCGGCCGAAGAGTCGAAGAAGGCTCCGGAACCGGAGGAACTGCCCGTCGTCGAAGACGTCCCGGTCGTCCCGTTCTCGGAAGAGACCGAAGTGCCGGACTTCCGCATCATCGGAGAGGCCTTCAAGACCTACATCCTCGTCGAGCTCGAGGGCAAGATGCTGATGGTCGACAAACATGCCGCCCACGAGCGGATCCTTTACGACCGGCTCATCGCCAACAAGGAACCGGTGCAGTCCCAGATGCTGCTGATGCCGGTGACCGTCTCTCTCTCGAAAGAGGAGTACTCCGCGGTCCTCGAACAGACCGACCTCCTGAAAGAGGCGGGCTTCGAGGTCTCGGACTTCGGCCCGGGGCTCATCGCGGTCCGGGAAGTGCCCGTCATGCTCGAGAACGAGGACGTGACCGTCCTGCTCTCGGAGATCGCGGGGAAACTGCTCGACAAGAGCGACCCGACCCCGGCGAAACTCGACTGGATGTACAAGAACATGGCCTGCCGCGCCGCCGTCAAGGCCGGGGACGACACCCCGCCCGCCGAGCAGGAGAAGTTCATCGAATATGTCCTGTCTCACCGGGAAGTGCGGTACTGCCCTCACGGACGTCCCATCCTCATCGAGATGACCCGTCCCGAGCTCGAGAAGACTTTCGGACGCATCCAGCTCAAGACCGGACCGAGCGTCCGGCAGACCGTTCGCAGGAAGAAAAAATAATTGACAAAGAATTCTACAGGGAATATAATTTTCGCGGAAACACAGCTATGGCGCTGTACCGCAGCGGTACAGCGCTCTTTTTATAGGAGGAGACATGATGGGTATGACCAATGTTCCGGAGATCTTCGGCAGCCTTCTGTTTTCAGACGAAGTCATGCATGAGAGACTCCCCAACCAGACCTACAACGCGCTGAAAGAGGCCACGGCGAACAACACGCCTCTGGACCCGGAGATCGCGCAGCAGGTCGCCAGCGCCATGAAGACCTGGGCGGTGGAGAAAGGTGCCACGCACTACACCCACTGGTTCCAGCCCATGACCGGTGTCACCGCGGAGAAGCACGACAGCTTCATCACCCCGGTGGGCAACGGGAAGATCATCATGGACTTCTCCGGCAAGGAGCTCATCCGTTCGGAACCGGACGCGTCTTCGTTCCCGTCCGGCGGCATCCGCTCGACCTTTGAGGCGAGAGGCTACACCGCCTGGGACCCGACCTCTCCGGCGTTCATCAAGGACGATACTCTGTGCATCCCGTCCATCTTCTGCTCCTACGGCGGACAGGTCCTCGACAAGAAGACCCCGCTGCTCCGTTCCATCCAGGCCATCGACAAACAGGCCATGCGCATCGTCGAACTCTTCGGCAACCCCACCGGCGCGAAGCATGTCCGCTCCTCCGTCGGCGGCGAGCAGGAGTACTTCCTCATCGACCGCGACCTCTTCAACGACCGGGAAGACCTCGTCACCACCGGACGCACTCTCTTCGGCGCCAAGCCCCCGAAGGGCCAGGAGATGGAGGACCACTATTTCGGCACCATCAAACCGGCGGTCAAAGCCTTCATGGCAGACCTCGACGTGGAACTGTGGAAACTCGGCGTCTACTCGAAGACCGAGCACAACGAAGTCGCCCCGTCGCAGCATGAGATGGCGCCCATCTACACGGACACCAACGTCGGCACCGACCAGAACCAGCTGACGATGGAGATCATGAAGTCCGTCGCGAAGAAGCACAACCTCGCGTGCCTCATCCATGAAAAACCCTTTGCCGGCATCAACGGTTCCGGCAAACACAATAACTGGTCCATCACGACCGACACCGGCATCAACCTGTTCAAGCCCGGCAAGGACCCGTTCAACAACCTCATCTTCCTCGTCATGCTGGCCGCCGTGGTCAAGGGCGTCGACGAATACCAGGATCTTCTGAGAGCCTGTGTCGCGAGCCCCGGCAACGACCACCGTCTCGGCGCGGACGAGGCTCCGCCCGCCATCGTCTCCATCTACCTTGGCGACGACCTCCTGGCGCTCGAGAGCGCGATCGAAGCGGGGGAGACCATGGAAGCCATCAAGGCGACCGAGATGAAGTCCGGCGTCAAGTTCATCCCGAAATTCAAGAAGGACAATACGGACCGCAACCGTACATCGCCCTTTGCGTTCACGGGCAACAAGTTCGAGTTCCGTATGGTAGGCTCCTCCGCGTCTCTGGCGGGTCCCAACACCATGCTGAACACCATCCTCGCCGAGGAACTGGAAGGCTTCGCGGATATCCTGGAAGCCGTTCCGGAGGACGGACTCGAAGCGCAGGTCCGCGCCCTCGTCCGGAAGACGTTCCAGGAGCACTCCCGCATCATCTTCAACGGCAACAACTATTCCGATGAATGGGTCGTCGAAGCCGAGCGCAGAGGCCTTGAGAACCTGCGCACCTGCGCGGACGCGTTCCCGGCGTACATCCGGGAGAAGAACCTTGCCCTCGTCGAAAAGCACAAGATCTACACCCGCGAGGAGCTGACGTCCCGCTACGAGATCTCGATGGAGACCTACTGCAAGACCCTTCACATCGAGGCCCTCACCATGGCGGACATGGTCAAGAAGAACATCTATCCGAGCGTCCTCGCCTACATGACGGCGGTCGCCGACTCCATCCGCGTGAAGGAAGCCATCTCCGACACCGTGCCCCACGAGAGCGAGAGCGAACTGCTGACTTCTCTGGCCGCCCTCTCCGACAGCCTCATGAAGAAGTGCAGGGCACTCGAGACGGCCCTCTCCGGCGCGGAGAAGAGCGAGGACATCAAAGTCGAGGCAGACTACTACCGCGACAACGTGTTCCCGGCCATGCAGGAGATGCGTGCCGTGGCCGATGAGCTCGAGACCATCACGGCCAAGGACTACTGGCCGTTCCCGACCTACACCGACCTCCTCTACAGCGTCAACTGACCCAAAAACGATCACACGACCGGCCCGGAAAAGGGCCGGTCGGTTTTTTGCACTGACAGGGAGAGCGAAACACCCGGGAGCGGCTCAAAAATCTGACAAAGATATGGTCGGCCGCCTTGAATCCGCTGTCCTTCTTCGGTATAATAGAATCAACAAAATAATAAGTGGAGGGTAATCATTATGATATCTCTGATCATTGGTAATAAAGGCTCTGGAAAGACCAAACACCTCATCGACGAAGTCAACAAGGCGCTTGCCGCTTCCAACGGACACGTGGTCTGTGTGGAAAAGATGATGAAGCTGACTTATGAGATCAAACCCCAGGTCCGTCTCATCAACGCAGACGAGTTCCTCGTCAGCGGCTACGACATGTACTACGGCTTCCTCGCCGGTCTCTGCTCCAGAGATGCCGACATTACCGACATCCTTTGCGACGGTACTCTTCGCATTGGAGGACGCGATCCCGAAGACCTCGCGAACTTCCTGGAAAAGGTCGAGAAACTGTCCAAGATCACCGGTGTCAAATTCACCTTCACCATCTCCGAAGACGAGTCCGAAGTGCCGGAACGCGTATTCGAGTTCTGTGAAAAGATCTGACCCTGAAACCCTGCGGCGGAGAAAAGCGAAATCGGCTTTTCTCCGCCGTTTTTTCGGTTGACAAACCTATTGACAGACCGTATAATACTAACCGCATGTTTGACTGTAACGAATGCGCGGCAAAGGAGTGACCCCCATGTTCAAAGTGGAACTCGAAGCCCTCTTCAACCGGGTCGGCGAGCAGCTCACACTGGACCGGGAAACGTCCTTTGGCGAGACCTCCGAAACAGGGGAGCCCCTGTTCCCGAAGCCCGTGCACATCCGGGGCGTCATCCGAAACACCGCCGGAGTCGTTTACAGTGACGCGACCATTGAAGCGGAACTGCATACCGTCTGCGACCGCTGCGCATGCGACGTGGTACGACCTCTGAACGTGCCCTTCGTCCACACCTTCGTTCCGGAAGTCCAGAACGAAGACACCGATGACTACATCGTGCTCCCGGACCTCGTCCTGGACCTCGATGCGCTGGCCGAAGAGGACGTCGTACTCAACCTTCCGTCGAAAGTCCTCTGCAAAGACGACTGCAAAGGTCTCTGCCCCCAGTGCGGCAAGAACCTGAACGACGGTCCCTGCGACTGCAAGGAGCCTGTGGACCCACGGCTCGCAGGTCTTCTAGAATTATTGAATTGAGGGGGTAACTGTAACATGGCAGTACCGGCAAGAAAGACTTCCAAAGCCAGAAGAGACAAAAGACGCTCCAGCGTCTGGAAGATGGATGCACCTGAACTCGTCAGATGCCCGCAGTGCGGCGCATACAAGAGACCGCACAGAGTATGCCTGGAATGTGGCTACTATAACGGCAGAAAAGTCATCGAGAAAGACTGATCCTCTGCTGACAATAACCAACGGCGAATCAAGGTGGAGAAGAACATCCTTCCCCGCCTTTTAGTCGTTATATCGATAATTGGAGGTGTGCGCACATGTCAAAACCGGTCGTTGCGATCGTCGGCAGACCGAACGTTGGCAAGTCCACCTTGTTCAACAAACTGATCGGCCAGCGGCTGTCCATCGTCGATGATACGCCCGGCGTCACCCGGGACCGCATCTACGGGGACTGCGAATGGCTGGGACACACCATGCTGCTGGTGGACACCGGCGGCATCGAGCCCTATTCCGACGACATCATCCTGTCCCAGATGCGCCGTCAGGCACAGCTGGCCATCGACAGCGCCGAGGTCATCATCCTCGTCACCGATGTCCGGGACGGCGTGGTCGCCACCGACCTTGAAGTGGCCTCCATGCTCCAGAAGAGCGGGAAACCGGTGGTCCTCTGCGTCAACAAATGCGACTCGGTGGGCGAACTGCCGGCCGACTTCTATGAATTCTACAATTTGGGACTGGGAGACCCCATCGCGGTCTCTTCCGTACACGGAAGGGGCACGGGCGATCTGCTGGATGCCGTTCTGCAGCATCTGCCCGCAGATGCCGGGACCGAAGAGGAAGACTTCGTCATCAAGGTCGCCGTCATCGGCAAGCCCAACGTGGGCAAATCCTCCCTCATCAACGCGCTGTGCGGGGAAGAGCGGACGATCGTCTCGAGCATCGCCGGCACCACCCGGGACTCGACCGACACCCTCATCGAAAACGAAAACGGCGCCTTCCTGTTCATCGACACCGCCGGCCTGCGACGGAAGTCGCGCGTCGATGAGCGCATCGAGAAGTACAGCGTCATCCGGGCCAAGATGGCCATCGAACGGGCCGACGTCTGCGTCATCATGATCGACGCGCTCGAAGGCTTCACCGAACAGGACAGCAAGGTCGCCGGTCTCGCCCATGAGGCGGGCAAGGCGTGCATCATCGCCGTCAACAAGTGGGACGCCTACGAGAAAGACGGCAAGACCATGCAGACCTACCGCAAGAAGCTCGAAAACGACTTCTCCTTCATGTCCTACGCGCCGATCGTCTTCATCTCCGCGAAGACCGGCCAGAGGCTGAACAACCTTTACGAACTCATCACGTTCGTCAACGACCAGAACAGCATGCGCATCTCGACCGGCAAGCTGAACGACGTTCTGGCCATGGCCACCGCGCGGGTCCAGCCGCCCACCGACAAGGGCAAGCGGCTCAAGATCTACTACATCACTCAGGCCTCCACGCGGCCGCCGACATTCGTCTGTTTCGTCAATAAGAAAGACCTTTTCCACTACAGCTATCAGCGGTATATCGATAACCAGATCCGCGAGGTCTTCGGCCTCGACGGCACCCCGACCCGGTACATCATCCGGGAACGGGATCAGAAGGGAAAGAACAGCACAAAGTAGAACAGGAGTTGTTTCCACATGGAAATGCAAATGGAGTTCGCGCGCAAACTGCCGACCCCCCTGGAACTCAAGAACCAGTTCCCGGTCAGCGAGCGTGTGAAGCAAGTGAAAGAAGAACGGGACGCCGAGCTCGCCGACATCTTCGAAGGCCGCAGCGACAAGCTGTGCCTCATCATCGGCCCGTGCTCCGCGGACCGGGAAGACGCGGTCGTCGAATACATGAACCGTCTTGCCGGCGTCTATGAAAACGTCAAAGACAAGGTGTTCATCGTCCCGCGTGTCTATACCAACAAACCGCGTACCGTCGGCCTCGGCTACAAGGGCATGCTGCACCAGCCGGACCCCGAACAGGACGAAGATCTGCTGGCCGGCATCATCGCCATCCGTGAGATGCACCAGCGCATCGCCAATGAGACGGACTTCACCTGTGCCGACGAGATGCTCTACCCGGAGAACCACCGGTACCTGTCCGACCTCCTGTCCTATGTGGCGGTCGGTGCCCGTTCGTCGGAAGACCAGCTGCACCGGATCGTCGCTTCCGGCATCGGTGTGCCCTGCGGCCTCAAGAACCCCACGAGCGGCGACCTGTCCGTCATGATGAACTCGATCATCGCGGCGCAGGCGGGCCACCGGTTCCTGTACCGCGGCTGGGAAGTCCAGACCGAAGGCAACCCGAGAGCCCACGCCATCCTGCGCGGACGGGTCGACAAATTCGGCCACAACCACCCGAACTACTACTACGAAGATCTCCTCACGGTACATCGCCTCTATGAGGAAGCGGGTGCCGTGAACCCGGCGATCATCGTCGACACGAACCACGCGAATTCCGGAAAGCAGTTCAATGAGCAGATCCGCATCGCGAAAGACGTCATCCACAGCGCCCACTACGACAGCACCGTCCGGAAACTCGTCAAGGGTTTCATGGTCGAGAGCTACCTCGTGGACGGCAGCCAGCCCGTCGGCGGCGGTGTGTACGGCCAGTCCATCACGGACCCCTGCCTCGGCTGGGAAAAGACGGAAAAGCTCATCTACGAACTCGCGGACCTCTGGTAAAGGAGAACGGCTATGACACTCAATGAAGGAAAAACGATCGCCCAGGAAAAGTTCAAGGAACTCATGGGGGAAGAGTGGGTCGAGCGCAATGCCCGCACCATCTTCGAGTCGGTGAAAAAGGCGGACAACGACCCTGACATGGTCGTTTACACCCTGTATCAGGCCCTCTACGACGGGACGTCTCCCGCAAAGGAACTCTGGATGCGGCTGAAAGCCATCCAGGAAGTCCCGGACAAGACAGAGCACAAGACCGTCTTTGTTCTGGACCTCAGGAACGACCGCGTCGAGATCGCCGAAACGTATTGAACAAAAAAGCAGCCCTTCCGGGGCTGCTTTTTTACGTGCGGGACAATTTACTTTTTTGGGAAATCATATATAATATTTTAAAGCAATATTTAGAGAAGTACGAGGTACTGCTATGAAGTTTTCCATGAGGGACCTTCTGGTCCATGCTGACAATCTCATGACTGACGATCTCTTCGCCGGCGGCCCCCGTGTTTCCGACGTGAATGGCTATACGTTGTTTCCCGGTTTTTTTGATGTGCATGTGCATTTCAGAGAGCCGGGTTTTTCTTATAAAGAGACCATCCTGACCGGCAGTCAGGCGGCGGCTCACGGCGGTTTCACCGGCGTCGCCACCATGCCGAACCTCGACCCGGTGCCCGACAGCCTCGAGCATCTGAAGGTCGAGCAGGACATCATCGACCGCGACGCCGTCATCGACTGCTACCCCTACGCGTCCCTGACCGTCGGGGAACTGGGGGAGGAGATCGTCCCCATCGAGGAACTGGCGCCCCATGTCTTCGCCTTCTCGGACGACGGCAGAGGCATCCAGACCGCGGACATGATGCTGAAACTCATGGAACGGGCAGCGGCCGTCGACAAGATCGTCTGCGCCCACTGCGAGATCAACAAATACTCGAACAAAGGCTACATCCATGCCGGCAACTACGCGCGGCTCCACGGCCACCGCGGCCAGGACCCCGAGAGCGAGATCGCCGAGATCCGCCGGGACATCATCCTCGCGGAACAGACCGGCTGCCGGTACCATGTCTGCCACTGCTCCGTCAAGGAGGGCCTCGACCTCGTCCGCAAGGCGAAGGAGAGAGGCGTCGACGTCTCCTGCGAGACCGGGCCCCATTACCTCGCCCTCGACGACAGCGAGCTCATGGAACAGGGCCGCTTCAAGATGAACCCGCCGCTGCGCTCGGCCGAAGACCGGGAAGCCCTCATCCGGGGCATCCAGGACGGGACCATCGATATGATCGCCACCGATCACGCGCCCCACTCCTTCGAAGAGAAAGACCAGGGCCTCGCGAACAGCGCCTTCGGCATCGTCGGTCTCGAGACCTCGTTCCCGATCTGCTACACGACCCTCGTCCGCACGGGACGCATCACCCTCGACCGCCTCGTCGAGATGATGGCGATCAACCCGCGGGTCCGCTTCGGCATCCCGTTCCGAAAGAACGATTTCACGGTCTTCGACCTGAATGACAAATACATCGTCCACCCCGACGAATTCCTCTCCAAGGGAAGAGCGACGCCGTTTGAAAACTGGGAAGTCTACGGCCGCTGCCTCCTGACCGTCCACGACGGGGAGATCGTCTGGAAAGCTGATGACGTGGAGGTCACCGAATGATCCAGAACACATTCACGGTCTGCTCGAACCGGGCACTGACCGATTCCGTATACCGCATGGTGCTGGAAGGCCCCCTTGAGGGCGCCATCACCGCGCCGGGCCAGTTCGTGGACCTGAAGCTGCCCGGGTACTACCTGCGCCGTCCCATCTCGGTCTGTGACTGGACCGACGACACGCTGACCCTCATCTACAAGGTGGTGGGCCACGGGACGGAAGCCATGGCGGCCACTCCGGTCGGCGAGTCCTTCGACCTGCTGGCGGGCCTCGGGAACGGGTTCGACACCTCGCTCTCGGGCGATACGCCCCTCCTCATCGGAGGCGGCGTCGGCATCCCGCCGCTCTACGGTCTCTGCAAGGCACTGCTGGCGGAAGGGAAGACGCCGTGCGTCATCCTCGGGTTCAATACGGCGGAGGAGATCTTCCTGAAGGAAGAGTTCGAACACCTGCTCGAAGGGACCGGCGGCAGGGTCCTTGTGACCACCGTCGACGGCTCGGCCGGGACGAAAGGGTTCGTGACCGACGTCATGAAGGACCTTGACTGCTCGTTCTTCTACACCTGCGGCCCCATGCCGATGTTCCGGGCGATCGAGTCCGTCGCGGCGACGTCGGGCCAGTACAGCTTCGAAGAGCGGATGGGCTGCGGATTCGGCGCCTGCATGGGCTGCTCGATCCAGACGAAAAATGGAAACAAGCGGGTCTGCAAAGAAGGCCCGGTGCTGATGAGGGAGGAGATCCTATGGTGAACACGAAAGTGACCCTGTCCGGTCTCACGCTGGACAATCCCGTCATCCCCGCCAGCGGCACCTTCGGCTTCGGGTACGAGTTCGCGGACCTCTACGATATCGACTGCCTCGGCAGCATCGCGCTCAAGGGCACGACGCGGGAGCCCCGCTTCGGGAACCCCACGCCGCGGATCGCCGAATGCACCGAGGGCCTCATCAACTCGGTCGGGCTGCAGAACCCCGGGGTCGACAAGGTCATCTCGGAGGAACTGCCGAAGCTTGCGAAGGTGTTCCACAAACCGGCCATCGCCAACGTCTCCGGCTTCTCGGTCGAAGACTATGTGGTGGCGTGCGAGAAACTCGACAAAGAAGACCAGATCGGGCTTCTGGAAGTCAACGTCAGCTGCCCCAACGTCCACAACGGCGGCATGTCGTTCGGGACCGACCCGAACAGCGCGGCGGAAGTGACCGCGGCGGTCAAGGCGGTGACCACCAAACCCGTTTACATGAAGCTGAGTCCCAATGTCACCGACATCGCGGAGATCGCCTGTGCCTGCAAAGAGGCGGGCGCTGACGGCATCAGCCTCATCAATACCCTGATGGGGATGCGGATCTCCCTCGCGACGAGGAAGCCCGTCATCGCCAACAAAATGGGCGGCTTTTCCGGCCCCGCCATCTTCCCGGTGGCGGTCCGCATGGTCTGGCAGGTCTATGAGGCCACCGGACTGCCCATCATCGGCATGGGCGGCGTCCAGAGCGCGGAAGACGTTCTGGAACTCATGCTGGCCGGCGCCACGGCCGTCGAAGTGGGCGCGGCGAACCTCGTCGACCCGCTGGCCTCGAAGAAAATCGTCGAGGACCTGCCGGACGCCATGGAACGCTACGGGTTCACGAGCCTTACGGAAATGATAGGAGGAGCACACTAATGGGAAAAGACGTCATCATCGCCTGTGACTTCGCGGGCAGAGAACAGACCATCCGGTTCCTGGAGCAGTTCGGGGAAGAACGGCCCTTTGTGAAGATCGGCATGGAACTGTTCTATGCGGCGGGTCCGGAGATCGTCAAAGAACTGAAGACACGGGGCCACAAGGTCTTCCTCGACCTGAAGCTCCATGACATACCGAACACGGTCGGCAGGACGATGCGTGTCCTGTCCACACTCGGCGCCGACATCGTGAACCTGCACGCGGCAGGGACACGGGCCATGATGGAAGCCGCCATGGACGGCGTCACCCGCCCGGACGGGACCCGTCCGCTGGTCATCGCCGTCACGCAGCTGACCTCGACGTCGGAAGAGCGCATGCGCAATGAGCTCCTCATCGACGCCGGCATGCAGGAGACCGTCCTGCACTACGCCGAGAACGCCAGAGACGCAGGGCTCGACGGGGTCGTCTGTTCTCCGCTGGAGGCAGAGGCCATCCATCAGCACTGCGGCGACATGTTCGTGACCGTTACGCCGGGCATCCGCTTCGCGGACGGCGAGGTCGGAGACCAGGTCCGGATCATGACGCCGGACAAAGCCAAAGCCAATTCCGACTACATCGTGGTCGGGCGGCCCATCACCGCGGCAGAAGACCCGGTGGCCGCCTGGAGACGCTGTATTCGCGAATTCGTCGATTGATCATCAAGGAGGAGCCGAACGATGAGCAAACAGATCGCAAAAGACCTTCTGAGTATCCGCGCGGTGTTCCTGAGACCGGACGACCCGTTCACCTGGGCTTCCGGCATCAAGAGCCCCATCTACTGTGACAACCGCCTGGTCCTGTCCGACCACAAAGTCCGCACCGATGTGGAGACAGGGCTCATGAACGTCATCAAAGAGAATTACCCGGAGGCAGAGGTGCTGATGGGTACTTCCACCGCCGGCATCGCCCACGCGGCGATCGTCGCCCAGATGATGGAACTCCCGATGGGGTATGTCCGCGGCGGCAACAAGGACCACGGCAGACAGAACCGCATCGAAGGCAGACTGGACGCCGGCCAGAAGGTCGTCGTCGTCGAAGACCTCATCTCGACCGGCGGCAGCGTCATCGACGTCGTCGACGCTCTGAGAGAGGCCGGAGCCGAAGTGCTCGGCATCGTCAGCATCTTCACCTACGGCATGCAGAAGTCCGTCGACCGCCTCGCCGCGGCCAACGTGAAGAATGTAAGCCTGACCGACCTCGACACGCTCATCGAAGCGGCTGTGGAAGAGAACTACATCCAGCCGGGCGACGCGGACCGCATCCGCAGGTTCCGCGATGACCCGTCGGATGAGAGCTGGATCGGAGGGACGAACTGATATGACCAAAGACCTGATCGACATCCTGCAGATCTCCCGGGAAGAGATCGATGAACTCATCGCCAAAGCGGGGGACATCATCGACCACCCGGACGTCTATGCGCACAAATGCGAGGGCAAGAAACTGGCCACTCTGTTCTATGAGGCCTCGACCCGCACCCGGCTCAGTTTCGAGTCCGCCATGATCGAACTGGGCGGCAGCGTCATCGGCTTCTCTTCGGCGACGGACAGCTCCGTCTCCAAAGGGGAGAGCGTGGCAGATACCGCGCGGACCGTCGAGTGCTTCGCCGACATCATCGCGATGCGCCATCCGAAAGAGGGC
>JAEIGA010008723.1_pt1 | contig 15343 bp, 11 predicted proteins | sample 9270691 | NCBI WGS metagenome assembly JAEIGA01 (sample SAMN17057246, study PRJNA624740) | gut metagenome | biome: biome; isolation source: fecal sample | host: Bos grunniens | place: China: Xizang | collected 2019
GATATATGTGCTCCACATTGCCTCGTTCATGTTTGCCATGAGGCCTACATTCGAGTTGCGGAGGATTGCACGTGTCTTTGCTGCGTTTGCATAGACCTTGAGCTGCTCTGTCACCTGCTCGCGTGTGCCGAGTATGGTCTTGACCATCTTGCGAGGTACCCTCTTGATGCTTCCTGATCCTTCGAGTGAGCCGACGAGTGTGCCGGCGCAGAGATAATCCACAAAATCATCCTCGTCAAGGGTTGTCTCGAATGTCATCTTAGGCTTTGCAACATTGCAGAATATGATAGGAATCTGAGGACAGTCGCGCAGGAATCTGATCCATGCGAAGTCTTCGCTCCAAGAAAGGAATTCTGCATATATGAAGTCAACCTTCTCTGCATAGAACATGTCCATTGCCTTCTGGGCATCCTCTCTTTCATATACGATGCCCGGATCGACAAGATCAAGGAAATCCATTGTCGCCTTGATGCCTTTTACGGCTTCAGCCTTTCTTTCTCCATATGTTCCTCTCTGAGGTCCATAAAGGTTCTTGAATCTTGGTGAAGCGATAAGCAGAAGACCTGCTTTCGGCTTTCTGTTTTTATGTTCTGCTTTCATGTGTATATCAATTAAGCTTTATTAATCTTGTCATAGTCCTTCTGATATCTGGTCTGGCTTACTATGATCATCAGTACGCCACACACTACCCAGATGATACCCAATACTGGGAATGTTGCCGAGAGACTTCCCAGACTTTGCTTCATTGCTCCGAGAATTACAGGTGCAAGAGCACCTACGGCGAAGCCTGTTGTGATCATTGCGCTTGAGCATGATGCATGAAGTCTTGCAGGGGTGACGTCATAAAGTATTGTATAAGTGTTTGCGTCAAAGAATGCTCTGAAGAATCCCCATCCGGCAAAGCTCAGATAGAGCACCCATAGAGTCTTGCTGCCGCCCATGATGAAGAGGAATACGGCACCTGCAATCAAGCCGAATGCCTGAAGAAGCATACGTGCTTTGTTGCTCTTTGCTGCAAACTTGTCAGAAAGCGATCCGGCAAGGAGCACACCGACGAATGCTGCAAGATATGTCCAGAACATCGAGTTGAATCCCGCAGCAGCCTGGTTCTGTCCGAACTCCTCCTGAAGGAATGCCGGTACCCAGGTCATGAATCCTGTAATGACGAAGATAAGGCCGCTGAATCCGATAGTGAGCATAAGTGCTGTAGGGGTAGTGAACACGACCTTGAATCCGTCGAGAATACCAACCTTGTTCTCTTCCTTTGCAGCAACTTCTTTATTGTCATCTTTCTTGTCCTTGAGCCTGATTGCCATGATGATACCCCATATCACGCCCACTGCACCGAAGATTATGAATGAGTACTGCCATCCAAGCTTATCTGCGATAAGTCCTGCAAGCCATCCGGCAAGGATTACACCTATATAATATGCGGTCTGATGGATGGACATCGCGCGTGCGCGTGTTTCTTTATGGTATTGTCCCAGAAGAGAGTAATTTGCCGGTCCGAAGAATGCCTCACCACCTCCTGTAGCTACGCTTCGCATAAGGATAAGCATGATTACTCCTGTAGCAAGTCCTGTGAACATTGTCGCCACACTCCAGAAGAGGATTGCGATGGTCACTACCCATTTGCGGCTGAATTTGTCGCCGACCCATCCTCCCATAGGAACCATGAAGGCATAGCAGAGGTTGAAAATTGTTGCAATCAGACCTATAGATGTGTCTGTCAGATTAAGTGCATCACGGATAGCTGGCAGTACCGTGTTAAACACCTGCCTGTCTGCCTGATTGAGAAGATATGCCATCCATAGAAGCAGCAGTACTTCCCATTTATACCAGTCTTTCCTTTTTGTTTTAGTGTCCATAACCAGAAATTTGACTTTTAAATTTATGTATCGCCCATGTGTGGTGTAGTGTGGTGCAAAATTACATAAAATCTTATTATTTCCAACAAATTTCAAGAATAAAAAAGTGCCGGTACAAAGAAACATCCTTGTCCAGCACATTATGGTCGTATTAATATAAGAGAATGATTTTTAGAATGTTGAGCGATGGATCATGTTGAAGTCGCAATGGACCTTCCATGTCTTTTGGTTAAGGATTACCTTTGCAGCTGTCTGTCCCATCTGCTTGAAGTCAGTTGAGACCGTGGTAAGCCCATTCATAATCACTTCGCACAAATCGAATTCGTTATATGATATTATGAAGACATCTTTACCTACTTCAAGATTGCTTGCCTTTATCTTGCGCGCCAGTGCCGTCAGACCTGAATCAAGCTGCGAACTCAATACGATAAAGGTTTCGTCAGGGTGAATCTCATCTGGAGTTGTGCTGATGAATTCATATGAGATTTCATTATCCAGGCAGAATCTTTCAACTCCCTTAGATATTACATGGCCATAGAGGCTGGAATGAAGAATGATGATCTTCAGGACAGAAGTCTTTTTCAATCTGTCCAATCCCTGGTTTAAACCGTTATAAATGTCGTTCTCAAAATCTTGATATATTGCGCTGTAGTTTCCAGGAAGTTCTTTAATCCAATGATCTACCATTATCAGTTTCCGGTTAGGAATGCGCGTCAGAAGCTTGACGGCTGTTGATTGGGACTTTTCGTCAATTGGGAAATGGGGGCTGATTACATAGTAATCAAACTTGTCCAAATAAGTATCCAAGTAATAATTGAAAAGTTCCAGGTTCTGGTTGTGAGTGAGAATAGTTATTTCGTAGCTGTCTCCCAATTCTTCAACAAAAGAATTGTACAGGACTTCCTTATATATGCTCAGTTTGTCAAAAATAACCAATATGCGGCGCCTTGATTCGTTTTGTTCGGCCACATAGAAACCCTTGCCCTGACGTGGGGTTAGTAGTCCTCTGTCTCGTAAAATTCCATATATCTTCTTGACAGTTTCTTTAGATATACCGAGTTGTGCGGAAAACTCATTCATGGAAGGGACAAGTTCTCCCGGTTGGAGTTGTCCGGAACGGATGGAGTCATCGAACTGTTCAACGATCTGTTTGTAAATAGGAGCCTTATTTCCGGTTTCCAGGTTAATCTTAATTGGCATATGGCAGATATTTCGGGAATAATATATCGTAACCGGAAACATTCCGAGTCACGTTTATGCTAATTTTCACAAAGATAGGTAAAAAGCACCACACCACAGCAAAGTGAACTATAAATAAACGTGCTGTCAAGATAGAGAATAGACTGTACCTCTATAAAAAGAGAAAAATGCAGAAATTATCAGAGATTAGAATCCGAGTTCAACAACCGGATGTCTGTCTGCGCTGCACCACATATTGATTATGCTGATTTTCAGTTGCTTCGTCTCCTTTTCTACAGTAATGCGGACTGCTGAGTGTGGGTCGATATGTATCGGATTCCGACCATCGAGCTGAATCAGATATGGGAGCGATGTGTGGTTTGTCAGTTGCAGGACTTTATTCTTCTCTGTTACATTTAATTCGTCAAATGCGATGGAAGCCTTGAAAAGTTCGGCCAGAAGACCTTCCTCCCCACATAACTCCCCATATCCTAGTGCAATAGTTCTGTTGGACTCCAATGCCTCGCGTATCGACTCCATTGACTTGTCACGTGCCAGGATAAGTGTCATCGGGCGGTCGCTTCCTGTCAATCTATAATCTACGGCAGTAGCGCCATGAATGTCAGAGTTCGCAGCTATAAAAAGCCCTCTTTCCTGGACTCTGTCTATAATTCCCGGATAAAACTCAGAACTGTTCATCACCTCGACGCCATCGATAAGTCCCTCTTCGTATGCAATCTTTTCAGTTTCTGTGAAATCCAGGCTTGTTTTCCTCCAACCTGGATGGTTGTGCATAACAAGGGCTCCTTGCGCTTTTGCATTCCTGATAGCCTGTACGGGATCCTCGTCGTATATAAGATTATTGTCAGTTGTAAATAAGGCGTTGAAATGTCCGACCGTAGTGCCGTTGCGGGTGATTTCCGAGCCTGGAATTACAAGTATATCGTAGTTTTTTCCTTCAGTGGCAGCCACATTCACTGCTGTATTCAAATCAACCATAGGTATGTTGATTCCTTTTTCCTTGTTATACTCTACCGCAGTATACTTCTTCAGATACTCATAGAACACCTTTTCTACAGGGCGATACTCTATATGCTCTGTGATAGCGATAATATCCAGTCCGTCCTGCCAGGCTTCGGCTATACGGAATTTAGGCAGCACTGAACCGTCTGAATAAACTGAATGAGTATGAAGATCAGCCAAATAGATATTATATCCGTTAACTACCGGCAAAGTGAAGACCTTTCTACATGGCGCTTTGCGAACCACGTGTCGAAGCATTTCCGGATTATTTGCATCCGTGTAATGATACTGCGCACTGGCTGAAATGCTGGCCAGGCACATCATTAAGGTTATAAGCTTTTTCATTTTAGTCTGCTTGAATAAATGTTTTCATTAATTTTAACGTCTGCGCTAAGATATATAACTCGTTCAACATTTCCTAAATTATTAGTAATTTTGTCGGCTTAAATACTTATAGATGTTAGTAACTCTTGTAATACTTCTAATCTCTGCCGCCCTTTTTGTGAGCGGCAAGGTAAGGTCTGACCTTGTGGCTTTATGTGCCCTGCTGGCCTTGCTTCTGTTTCAGATTCTGGGACCCACTGAGGCTCTTGCGGGCTTCTCCAACACCACGGTGATAATGATGATAGGCCTTTTCATCGTGGGAGGTGGAATATTTCAGACAGGTCTGGCCAAGATGATAGGAGGTCAGGTCATTAAATTGGCTGGAAACAGCGAGACCCGTCTTTTCCTGCTCGTCATGCTCGTAACAGCTCTCATCGGAGGCTTTGTCAGCAACACCGGAACAGTGGCTCTCATGCTTCCTATTGTGGTCAGTATGGCTGCATATGCAGGCACATCGTCACGTCGTCTGCTGATGCCTCTTGCCTTTGCCAGCAGCATGGGTGGAATGATGACCCTTATCGGTACACCTCCCAATCTTATCATTCAAGACACCCTCAACACCGCCAAGGCTAATGGTGTGGTGGCGTCATCCGTACAGGATATATCATTCTTCACCTTTCTTCCGGTCGGCCTCGTCACCCTTGTCGTAGGTATTCTGGTGCTGATGCCTCTGACAAAGATCTTTCTGACTCCAAAGACTAAGGACAAGGATGGAAAGAAGGCAGGAAAGACCCTTAATGAACTTGTTAAGGAATATGGCCTTACAGATAATCTGTTCCGCGTCCATATAAACGGACCCTCTGAAGTGATAGGCAAGACCATTATCGATCTGGATATTTACCGCAAGTATGGCATAAATGTGATGGAGCTTCGCAGAAGTTCGGGTAACAATAAGTTCGTGCGCACTGTGAACCAGCAGCTTGCATCTCCGCTTCTGATGCTGCAGATGGGAGATGTCCTGTATCTTTCCGGAGATGCGGAGAAGGTGCAGCAGTTTGCTGAAGATTTCTCCTTGAGGCTTCTGGACATCCATACGGATGAGATAGAAGGAAGTTCTTCAAATGCATCTCTTGATTTCTATGATATCGGAATCGCCGAGATACTTATAATGCCTTCTTCTTCTATGGTAAACAGGAAAATCCAGGAAGCCGGATTCAGAAGCAAGTTCAATGTCAATGTGCTTGGTATAAGAAGGAATAATGAGTATCTTCTTCAGGATTTGGGGGAAGAGAAGATTCACGACTCGGATGTGCTTCTTGTACAGGGCGCCTGGAAGGATATCGCCCGTCTGCGAAACGAGTCCAGCAACTGGGTGGTCCTCGGAGAACCGCTCCAGGAAGCAGCCAAGGTAACCCTGGATTACAAGGCTCCGATAGCCGCTCTGATCATGATCGGAATGATCGTTATGATGGGCGTGGATTCCATCCCTGTAGCTCCTGTGACGGCTGTGCTTCTTGCAGCCGTACTGATGGTCATCACAGGATGCGTCAGGAGTGTCGAGGCTGCATATAAGACCATCAACTGGCAGACCATTGTGCTGTTTGCAGCGATGCTCCCGATGTCTACAGCTCTTGAAAAGACGGGCGCATCTGGTATGATAGCGGACTTCATTGTCAATACATTCGGTTCAAGCGGTCCTTATGTGGCATTGGCTGCAGTATATTTTGCTACATCTGTCATGACCATATTCATAAGCAATACAGTAACTGCAGTGCTTATGGCTCCGATTGCACTTCAGTGTGCGGTAGGAATCGGAGTAAGCCCTCTTCCTTTCCTTTTTGCCGTGACCGTAGGTGCATCGATGTGCTTTGCATCTCCGTTTTCCACTCCGCCTAATGCCCTTGTGATGCCAGCGGGACAGTACACATTCATGGACTACATCAAGGTGGGTCTTCCTCTCCAGGTAATAATGGGAGTAATCATGGTATTAGTACTGCCTCTTCTGTTTGCATTCTGATAATAGTTTCCGACATGAAATTATTTTCCTCAATTCTCTTTTTCCTGATAGCAGGTATGTGTGCTTTTGCCCAGCCGGGCGAGAGGCTTCCTGCCGACAGTGTCCCGGATGTGCGTGTAAGGCACGACACATTGTCTGAATCAAGGATTACCGCCTGGAGGGAGAGAAAGGAAAACCGTACCCAGACGGGTCTGATGAAGCTTGATTCCCAATGGTTAAACAGGGGATTTGCCTTCATGAGCACCCCAGACCTCATCAAGTCTCTCCAGATGCTTCCAGGTGTGACTGCGGGAACGGAACTCATGTCAGGCCTATATGTTCACGGTGGAACGGGAAGTGACAACCTCTTCCTTCTGAATGATGTACCTCTTTATCAGGTAAGCCATTTTGCGGGACTCTTCTCATCTTTCAACACGGAGCTTGTTGAAGGTCTGGATTTCTATAAAAGTGGATTTCCAGCCAGATTCGGAGGCAGACTTTCTTCTGTGGTGGATGTAAAGACCAAGACAGGAGATATGGAAGACTATCACGGAACCTTCTCTCTGGGACTTATTGACGGCAATATTTCTGTCAGTGGACCGATAATCAAAGGGCGTACCTCGTTTTATCTGGGATTGAGGCGGACGTGGCTGGATGTTGTCACTGCCCCTATGATAGCGATGGAAAACAGCATGTCCATATATGAGGATGACACAAGCATGAGCTATGCATTCTGGGATGCCAATGCCGGGATTACCCATCTGATAGATAATGATAATTCGCTTGCGCTGAATTTCTATATGGGTAGGGATGATCTTGGAATCACTTCCCGGTCCATAGATTCCTCTGAAATGGAAGTTATAACAAGATGGGGAAACATCCTGACCTCGCTTTCATGGGACAGTAGGCTTTCTTCGGACATATATTCTAAGATTGTGCTCTTCCATTCCAACAATCTTTCCAGAATCGGATTCGGACTGGATGAGGCTATTGAGGGAACAAGGACCTGGACAGAAATGGCAAATATCACTTTAGTGAATGACTTCGGTCTGAAGGCGGACTTCGACTGGTTCCCTCTTCCGTCCCACCATGTGCGTTTCGGAGGTTCCTATCAGTATCATACCTACATACCTGAGCGTTATGACAGAATGAATGTTTCAGGAAATGGTCCTGATTTTCATTATGACGACACGGAAGAAGGAAATTATTACGGCCACGAGACAGCCCTTTATATTGAGGATGAAATCTTGCTATGGGACTGTCTTGGAGTGAATGCCGGGATGCGTTATGTGTTGTTCGGAGTAACTGGAAAGGTTTATAATGTATTGGAACCACGTGTAGCTATGAGTTACAGATGTGCTCCGTGGCTTGATATAAAGGCTTCCTACACGGATATGAACCAGTTCAACCATCAGCTGGCTTCCAACTATATGGATCTCCCGACCAATACGTGGATGCCAGTGACTGAAAAAATAGGTCCGATGCATTCCCGTCAGGTTGCAGGCGGACTTTATTTCAATCTGCCTCATCATCTTGTCCTCAATCTTGAAGGTTATTACAAGACCATGGATAATCTTCAGGAATACACCGGCACAAACACATTCTATCCTCCGCTTAACGAGTGGGAGTATTCGTTCTCTTCCGGTCTTGGAAGGGCCTACGGAATGGAAGTGGAATTCGCATGGAGGACTCCTACGACCGATCTTTCCGCATTCTATACCCTTTCATGGAACGAAAGGTTTTTCGAGGATATATATCCCAAGTGGTATCCTGACAGGAACGACCACAGACATAAGATTACCCTTATGGCAAATCATAGGTTTTCGAAAGGATTTGAAATATATGCTGCGTGGAACTGGCAGTCAGGGCGCCGCTTTACCGCCTATAGTCATGTGGTGTCTCATGTTTATGATGACGGCAGCGTGAGCTGTGATTTCTATAACACTTCTCCGAATAATCTCAAGATGCCTCCATATCATCGGTTGGATATAGGAATGAATTTCAGGAAAAAGACAAGTAAGGGAAATGAGAATGTGTGGAATATCAGTGTATATAATGCATATTGCAGGATGAACCCTATAATGGCAATGGTAGAGGAAAAGAAGGACGGAACTTTTGAGGGAGTCGGAATTGCTGTCATACCTATTATACCGTCATTCAGTTATACCTATAGATTTTAGACGCTATGATGTGTTTATATATAAAAGTTCTCGCATTGGTTTGTGTTCTTGTATCACTTGTTTCCTGTGAACGCAGATTCGAGTTGGAATATGAGGATATGGAGGATAGGCTTAGGGTAAAATGCCAGCCTTCCACAATGTGGGACAATTATACAATATTGGTTACAGGTGTCCGTTCCATGGGCAAACCTTTTAAAAAGTATAAGCATCCGGATGGAGTGGATGTTAAACTCTTTGTAGATGGCGAACTGATGGAAATGTCTCAATGGCAGTCTGAAACCGCGTTGGGGTTCAATGTGAAACACACTCCCATGCCTGGTCAGAAGATAAGGCTGGAGGCTTCTGCGGCCGGATTTGTTCCTGTTCATGCGGAGGTAGTTGTACCTGATCCGGTGGAGGATTTTGAGGTGTCTTTTGAGGAACTTGAAGACAGGTATTACGGAGTCACTCTCAAATATGCGGACAATCCTGATACGGAAGATATGTACGGTGTCGTCGTATATCTCAGAAGAGTCAAGGAGACTTTAGGAGGGGAATTTGTGGAGTTCGTAGAACGCGAAGTGTGTTCGTCGATAGAGCTCCCACCATATTTTCTGGATGCTTCCGACGGGATACTTCTGGATTATGCGGACGGTGGAAATATAGCTATCTGGAGGGATATCAGGGCTAATGATGGAGGATACCAGAATTATACATTTTCAGTCAGGCGTCACGAAGACTATCAGGTGTCGGATACGGGCCTTGCTGCGGGTAACGATGGAACCCATGTCGTAAGGACTCAGTACAGGGTATCCGTATTCAAAGTCTCGAAAGAATATTACAGATACCATTTCGGGGTATGGAGCGACCACAACAACATTATGGGTGCGATGGGCCTTGCATCTCCTACCAACACCTACACCAACATCCATGGCGGTCTCGGCGTCCTCGGCGCCATTTCCCACATGCATGGTGAGTGGAGATATTAAATCCCAAGTTATCTGATAAGTAAAACAGGGTGACTCATTGTGAGCCACCCTGTTTTGTATTATGTCGTATGGATATTATCTGTAAAGAGCGAACTCAACGTCCTTAGCTGCTCTTTCAGCGAGCTTGGCGTCCTTCTTGGCTGCCTCGAGGTTAGACTTCACTGCTGAAGCGTTGCCCTGACGAGCTGCTGCAACCGCGCGGAGGTAAGCTGCCTTAGGGCACTCACACTCGAAAGCTGCTGCAGGAGCGTTGTTTCCGTTGAGGAGCTGAACGAGAGCTGCGTTGTAGCTCTTGATGCCTGCAAGCTTCTGAGCTGCAGCCTTGTACTCGCCGTTGAGGATGTCGATAACAGCTGCGTTCTCCTTTGCTGTAGCATTGTTTGCCATTGCAAAGTACTCTGCTGCTGCGTTGAGGTTGTTCTCGCGGAGAGCGATTACTCCCATTGCGTTGAGGATGTCAGCGTCCTGCTCGCAACCTGCAAAAGCAGCCTTTGCGTCAGCAAGCTTATCCATGAGGATGTAAGTAACGCCAAGGTTGTACTTGCCGTTTACGCTGTTGTATTTCTCAACTGCCTTTTTGTAGATGGCAACCTTCTGGCTGTTATCCTTTACGAGAGATGCAGCACGGAGAAGGGCTGTCTCATCAAGAACGTCGATATTCTCTTCAATGATCTTGAGGAGCTCGTCGTTAGAGTAGTTTGTGAACTCTACGTTTGCGATGAATCTTGCACGGCGAAGTGCTGGAAGAACCTCCTTTGCAAGAGTAGTGTATACAGCAGACATATTCTTGATTTCCTGCTCGCGTACTGCAGGGTCGCTGTACATAGAAAGAACACGGATGATGAGGTCCTTATCCTCGAGGTCTGAAGAAGCTACGAGTTCCTGGAATCCCTCCCAGTCCTCTCCAACGCTCTTTACATTCACAGGAGCATCAACAGGGTTCTTCTTTGTAACTTTGCCGAAAGCCTTCTCAGCGCTCTTTGAACGGTTGTCTGAAAGCTTTGCGTTATCCTTTTCCTTACCGTCTGGAGATGCGTAAGCCACAACGTCAGTACTCTTGATGTTCATGCGCTCATTAGCCTTGATTTGCTCGAGAGCTGCCTGGAAATCCTTGATAGACTGTGATTTGAGCTCGCTGTTTCTAACATTTGAGCTATTGATCTGATAGAGGATCTGACCTTCTGCTGTCTGGTTGATGATCTCCTTGTAGTTATCAGCCTTGTAATCAAGTTTACCCTTAGTGCAAACGAGCATGTAAGTGGTATTGGCTCCGTCAGCAACCTTCTTTGAAGGAACATCTGTAGCTTTAGACTTGTACTTTACGACACCGCGGAGTTCGAGATGTGACTTCTCCATACCCGGTGCATAGGTGAAGTTTACCTTTTTGGTAACTGTAGCTCCTGTTGCAGGAACGACTTCGTAGTTGTCCTTTACCTTCTCGCCCTGGAAGAAGAAAGGTTCCATCTTAGCCTCGCCACCTTCATAAACGAGTACTGGTGTAACCTCGAGGATAGCCTTTGGATGGAAGTATCCGTCAGGGTAAGTAACAGAAACAGTAGCTTCGATTTCGCCTCCAACTACCTCAAGGACAGCTGGTTCGCATTTAACGGTAACGTTCTCTGACATTTCCGCCATCTTTTCTGGAGAGCTACATGCAGCAGCTGCAAGACCAAGAATTGCTGCAGCCAAGAATTTGATGCTTTTTCTCATTTTAATAATCCTTTGTTTTATAATTTGTTAGTAGTAATTTGCCCTATTGGCCCAAGATTGTGCAAATATAGTCATATTTTTAGATTTTTTAATTGAACCGGTGTATATTTTCTACTGTTTTAGTAACTTTGTCCCGTTATGACAAATCAGGAACTACAGACATTAAAGAATAAATTCGATATAATCGGCAACGATCCTGCGCTGAATAGGGCTCTGGAAGTGGCTGTAGCTGTCGCACCTACGGATATAACTGTCCTTGTGACAGGTGAAAGCGGTGTGGGAAAGGAAAATATTCCGAAAATCATACATGCGGGCAGCAGGCGTAAGAAAGGAAAATATTTCGCGATTAACTGTGGTGCCATCCCGGAAGGAACAATAGATTCAGAACTCTTCGGACATGAAAAGGGTTCCTTTACAGGTGCCAACGAGATGAGGAGGGGATATTTCGAGGAGGCTGACGGAGGTACAATCTTTCTTGATGAGATTGCTGAACTTCCGCTTTCTTCACAAGCCAAGCTCCTTAGGGTGCTTCAGTCCGGTGAATTCATCAGAGTCGGTTCTTCTAAGGTATTGATGACGGATGTCAGGGTGATAGCGGCGACAAACGTAAATCTGATGCATGCCGTGTCGAAGGGAAAGTTCCGGGAGGACCTTTATTATAGGCTGAATGCAGTATCCATATCCATGCCGGCCCTCAGGGAACGTCCGGGTGATATTAACCTGCTTTTCCGTAAGTTCGCTTCTGATTTTTCTGCAAAATACGGCATATGTAAAGTATCTCTTACAGAAGATGCCTCAATAATGTTGCGCAAATACAGATGGCCGGGCAATATACGCCAGCTTAAGAATGTGGCTGAGGCTGTGTCTGTGATGGAATCGGTGAAATTGTCCGGAATGTCGGATAAATGTGTGATTGATATAGATACGCTTGCTCATTATATTCCTAAGGAAGATCCTGTGATGCTTCCTGCAAAACTGGCTTCCGGAAATGATTTTGAGAACCCTGCCGAGCGCGAGGCTATCATCAGGACCCTTCTGCAGTTAAAGCAGGATGTGGATTATCTGAAGGATGTGGTGGCAAAAGCTGGTCTGACGCGTTCTTCCGCTCCGGCGATAGCAGCTCCTGAAACGGAAATGCACATGCAGGACAGAAGGGATGAGGTGGTTTCATATGATGATGATCCGGAGGACCAGTATTTCGAAGCAGCAGCAGACGAAGATATGTCCATCAAGACTGCAAATCAGGAGCTTATAGAAAAAGTTCTTAAAAAGCATGGCGGAAACAGGAAGGCTGCGGCTGCCGAACTTGGGATTTCGGAAAGGACATTATATCGTAAGATTAAACAGTTAGGATGATTATGAAGAAAAAATCGATATGGACCGGAATAAGTGCGGCTGTGGCTCTTGCCGTAACGGCGCTTATAGTGCATTCGTGCGGGATATATTCGTTTACAGGAACTTCCATCCAGCCGGATGTCAAGACTGTCACAATCAATTATTTTGAGTATAAGGCACTGAAAGTAAATCCATCCCTGAGCAATCAGATGACCGAGGCTCTGCAGGAGAAATTCCTTAAGCTGACCAGATTGGAGCAGGTGGATATGGATGGTGACCTTGAAATCATAGGCGAGATAAGCGGCTATGATGTGAAGGCTACAGCTATCACTGCCAATGAACAGGCCGCTCAGAACAGACTCACGGTGACCGTCAAGATAAGTTTCGTGAACAGGAAGTATCCGGAAGATAATTTTGATAACAAGTCATTCTCCGCATATGCCGATTTTGATGCAATGCAGACTCTTGATGCCGTCGAGTCGGGCTTATGCGAGGAGATTGTGGAGAAGTTATGTGAGGATATATTCAACGCCACCGTGGCTAACTGGTAGGATATGGGAAGTTATATAGACCTTGGAAGACTTAATATGGACGAACTCGTGGGTGTCGTCAATCTGTATCCGTGGTTCGGAGCGGCAAGAAAGGAATTGTGCCTGAGGATGAGCCGCATGGGAGGTGATTCATGGGGAAAGTCGCAGTATGCTGATTCTGCATTATATATAGGTGAGCGAGGCATCTTGTCCGATATGTTGAGAGCGTCTCAGGCAAAGGACTGGACGGATGCGGACGTTGAAAATCTAATAAAGTCTTATATTTCCTCTCAGACAGACCCGGATGCCGGGCAGCCCGAAAAGCGCAAGGTATATGCCGGTGTAGGAGATTATTTTTCTCAGGCGGATTATGACCAGGTGAGGCGTGCAGATGATAATGTGTTTTCAAAATATGCGGCCAAGGCCAAGCAGGAGAAATCCGAAGCCGGAGAAGACATCGAATTCGATCTTTACACCGAGACTCTTGCTCAGATCTATGCCGAACAGGGCTATTATGAGCATGCAAAGAACATTTATTCGAAACTAATTTTGGCATATCCGGAAAAAAGTGCTTACTTTGCATCCCTTATTGAAAAAATCAACGCATTAAATTAGATTTACATATCATGAGCGTACTTTTTACAGTTTTGACAGTACTTGTGCTGATTGCCAGCGTTCTCATCACTCTCATCGTTCTTCTTCAGAACGGAAAGGGAGGCGGACTTGCAAGCAACTTCGTGGCAGGAAACCAGACTTTCGGTGTCCGTCAGACAGCAGACATCCTTGAGAAGATCACTTGGGGTCTTGTATGTTTCATTTTCGTAGTGTCTATCATCACTACTTTCACAATGAACTCAGGTGCAGACGCTATTGACCTTACTGAGAAGATCGAAGTTGAGGCTCCGGCTCCAGAGTTCCCTGCAGCTGCTCCAGCTGCTGAGACTCCTGCAACTCCTGCCGAGAACGTAGCTGAGTAATCAGACTCCCCAGGCTGACAAATTGTCAGAAAAAGGGATTTGGAATATAATTTGACTATTAGCCGTCAGTTCAAATGAGCTGACGGCTATTATTGCTTTGTCTTAAAGCTTTTGATGCCGTTGGCTGTAAATATGACAGGAGGATAAAGCTATGGCAGAAAACAGATTTGAGAATTTGAGCAGATTTGCAGTCAATCTTAACGAGAGGGCTGCTCAAGGAAAGCTTGACCCTGTGATCGGCAGGGATGAAGAGATAAGAAGGGTTCTTCAGATTCTTAGCCGAAGGACCAAGAATAATCCTATATTGGTGGGAGAACCAGGAGTTGGAAAGACTGCAATCTCCGAAGGCATCGCACAGAAGATTGTGGATGGGGATGTTCCTGAAAACCTGAAGAGCAGGAAGATATATTCCCTGGACCTGGGAGCTCTGATAGCAGGAGCCAAGTATCAGGGAGAGTTCGAGGAACGTCTCAAAGGCGTTGTGAAGGAAGTCGTGGAGAGCGATGGGGAAGTGATACTTTTCATTGATGAGATACATACCCTCGTAGGTGCAGGCCGCACTTCAGGAGCCATGGACGCTTCCAATATCCTGAAACCGGCTCTTGCACGTGGAGAGTTACGTACTATCGGATCTACAACTCTTGACGAATATCAGAAATATTTTGAGGCAGACAAGGCTCTGGAGAGACGTTTCCAGATGGTGATGGTGGACGAACCTTCACCAGCTGCATCCATTTCCATAATGCGAGGCCTCAAGGAACGTTATGAGAACCACCATAAGGTTAGGATTGAGGATGATGCCTTGATTGCAGCTGTGGAACTCTCCCACAGATATATCACAAGCCGTTTTCTGCCGGACAAGGCTATCGACCTTGTGGATGAGGCGGCTTCGAAATTGCGCCTGGAGATGAATTCTGTTCCTGAGCCTATTGCTGAACTTGACAGCAGGATCCGTCAGCTGGAGATTGAGAAGGAAGCTGTGAAAAGAGAGGGGGTTTCGCTCAAGACAGACAAGATAAAGTCAGAGTTGAAGGAGCTGATGGCTCAGCGTGACTCTCTTCGTGAGAAATGGGACGAAGAAAAGAAGATTCTGTCCGGACTTCAGGCAGCCCGTCAGCAGATGGAGGACTTCAGGATAGAGGCACATAATGCGGAGCGTGCCGGAGACTACGGTAAGGTGGCAGAGATCCGTTACGGCAAGATGGCAGAGGCTCAGAAGGCTATTGATGAGCTCACTGCGCGCCAGGCAGCCA
>JAEIGA010008724.1_pt1 | contig 15342 bp, 15 predicted proteins | sample 9270691 | NCBI WGS metagenome assembly JAEIGA01 (sample SAMN17057246, study PRJNA624740) | gut metagenome | biome: biome; isolation source: fecal sample | host: Bos grunniens | place: China: Xizang | collected 2019
AAACGCTTGACTCTCACGTTGCGTCATAGTGTATACTCCTTTTCGTGAGGTGATAAAAGTGAAAATGCAAATCAACGAGTTCGCAAAACTCGCAGGTGTCAGCGTCCGTACGCTACACTATTACGATGAAATAGGCTTGTTAAAGCCCGCCTTTGTTGACGAGCAAAATGGCTATCGGTTTTATGATGAAATCTCTCTTGAACGTATGCAAGAGATCCTGTTTTATCGTGAACTTGATTTTGAACTAAAAAGCATTGCAGAGATCTTATCATCTCCCGATTACGATAAGCAAAAAGCACTCGCCGAGCAGCGAAAACTTTTAATCCTCAAAAAGGAACGATTAGAGCGAATTATTGCTGCTTTGGATAGCGCTGAGAAAGGAAAGATTACAATGACTGCATTTGATAACAGCGATTATGAAACCGCCCGCAAGCAGTATGAAACTGAGGCGAAACAACGCTGGGGCGAAACGGCCGCCTATAAAGAGCACGCGGAAAAGACCGCAAGCTACAGCAAAGATCAATGGCAAGCCGTTACTGACGGTCTGATGACCGTTCTCGCCAAATTCGCCGCTTGTATGAAAGATGGACACACAGCCGACTCGGATGAGGCACAGACTTTGGTGAAAGAACTGCAAAACTATATCACCGAGAACTACTACACCTGCACCGACGAAATCCTCGCCGGCCTCGGCCAAATGTACGTCGCCGACGAGCGATTCAAAACCAACATCGACAAACACACTCCCGGCACCGCCGCATTCATCAGCGAATCCATCACCACCTATTGCGGAAAATAACGCCAAAAGAATCCTCCACTCGGTTCAACTCCGGGTGGAGGATTCAGCATGTCTATAGGTGTTAATATATCTGCCCATTTGGAAATGGTTACTCAAATTAACAAAAGAAAACAAGAAAACTACTGCGATCGCAAGATTTTTGCTGAAAACTGTTGAGATGTGCGATCAGATGTGGTATATTAAGATTAATGATACTATTTGAAAATAAAAACTTTTTTGAGGTGTATTATGGCTGCAAGTTATAAGAAGTTATTTAAGCTCTTAATCGACCGCGACATGAAAAAGAAAGATTTGGCGGAGAAAGCTGGTGTCAGCATCGCCACCATTACCAAAATGGGCAAAGACGGTGCCGTCGTCTCCAGCGACGTTCTAGTAAAAATCTGTTCTGCATTAGAGTGTACAATGGATGATATCGTAGAAATTGTTCAAGAGAAATAAGCCCGTTTTATTGGACATGTTCTTTGATATAATTATATTGAAGAAAAGCAAATTAAAATAAAACGGAGGAAATGAATAATGCAGTCCAAAATGCAATTTCTTGCCAACCTTGTATGGTTGCAAATGCAAAAATTTGATAATCCCGAAATCACTAAAGCGGTAGAAATTTTGTTGGAGAATTCTATCTTGTTTGATATTATCAGCAATTTTGAATCCAATGAAAAAGATGATATCTCCAGCGAGAAATTCCAACATATATTGAGTTCCCTCAATGAAAAAACATTAAATAGAAAAGACAACGGGGTTTATTATACTCCCAATGATGTCTCCAGATATATAATTGTTAACTCACTTTTGAATAGATACTACGAACAAACAAAAGTGTTATCATGCCGCGAAGGAATACAAAAATTATCCAAATTATCTGAAGAACAGCTACAAGACTTGGTTTTTAAAACGAAAATAATTGATCCTACTTGTGGAGGCGGAGAGTTTATAATTACTGCATTCGACATAAAGAATGAGCTATGTACTAAGAACTCAGACGATAGTTTACTTAAAATTGCCAAAACCATTTTCGGAAACGATATTGATACGTTCTCTGTGTTGATATGTAAAATCCGTTTCTTTTTCCACATTTGTGAGAAACTCCAAAACAAGAGTTCCTATGTTAAACTTGCAAAAATAATATGTAATCAGTTTTACTGTGTGGATTTCGTATTAAATCATAGAGCAATCACGACTAAATTTGATATAGCAATAGGCAATCCGCCTTATGTGGAATATGGTAAATTTCCTAATTCTTCTTTGCTCACAAATAAATTTGGGAACATTTATGCTGACGTATTAAAAAATAGTTTTGATATACTGAAGAAAGATGGCGTGATTGGTTATATAATTCCCATTTCTTATTCGTCGACCCCAAGAATGAAAGGTATCCGCGATTATATTAACAAACGAACTAAGCTACAATTCATATTGAGTTTCGCTGATAGGCCCGATTGCCTTTTTAATGGTGTGCATCAAAAGTTAAATATAGTTATTGCGAAAACGGGAACGGAACAATCGAACCTATATACCTCTGACTATCAGTATTGGTACAAAGACGAGAGAGCAACCGTGTTTGATAATATTGGTGTGATTAGAAACGATTTTGCGCAGTCCGAATTCATCCCTAAACTCGGGAATACACTTGAGCAGAGAATTTACTCCAAGATCTGTAATCGCAACACAAATATTAATTCATTTATGGAAAACTCTGAATATCGGGTTTACTTAAATATGAGAGCCTGTTTTTGGATAAAAGCATTTGCTACCAATCCAGGATCCAAGGAATACAAAGAACTATGTTTCCCAAAAGAATATAGAGACTATATTATGTGCGTGCTTAACTCGAGCCTTTTCTGGTTCTTTTGGATTACCATTTCCGATTGTTGGCACATTACGGCAAAAGATCTAACTAGTTTTTCAATTCCCAATATTCAATGCAGCAACCAATACCAACGGTTGGCAAAGAAATTAGAGTGCGAACTGGAGAATACAAAAAAATATATTGGTTCAAAACAAACCGCATATGAGTACAAGCATAGATTATGCAAGGATGTAATTGATGAGATCGACAACGAGCTTTCTACACTATATGGCTTATCAGCGGAGGAGCTCGAATATGTCAAATCCTTTGCGTTAAAATACCGGACTGGAGGTGGTGTCATTGACTAAAGTAGTTGATTTGTTTGCAGGCTGTGGTGGGTTTTCGTGTGGTTTCGAAAAGGCCGGTTTTAATATAACTACTGCCGTTGAATACGACAAGGCTATAGCGAATTCGTATAAACACAATCACGCAAATACCACAGTTATTGCAGATGACATAAAAAATGTTGACAACAACAAAGTTTTCGGCGAAGGTTGTGCTGATATAATTATTGGTGGACCTCCATGCCAAGGCTTTTCGATGGCTGGAGCGCGAATTAGAAATGGTTTTATCGACGACCCCCGCAACTACTTATTTAAGCATTATTTCAATGTTGTCAAAATTATAAAACCTAAGTTTTTTATTTTAGAAAATGTCAAAGGCATTCTTACTTTGCACAACGGAAAAATCTTTGAAGAAATCAAGTCGCTTTTTGAAAGTAATGAGCATTTCGGTGACCGTCCCTACCAGATTCAGCACAAGGTGATTCGAGCTCGTGAATTCGGCATCCCACAAAATAGAGAGCGTGTAATCATTATAGGCTCTCAGTCAGCATTCTCTTTTGATGAAGAAATGGCGAAAACCAAGGATTATATCATACACAATCTTGATGCACATTTCTTTGATGATAGAACGGTTTGGGATGCAATTTCGAATTTGCCGGAGCCAAACGATAATGGGATGCTGTGCGGCTTGGTTCCCCAAACAAGCTACCAAGAGTTTTTAGCAGCTCCTAATGGAACTGCTAACAATCATATTAAGACTAACCATAGTGCCAAAGCTATTGAGAGAATGAGTCAGATTAGCATCAACGAGAACTATACGGCTCTTGAAGAGGACATCAATTCCGTTCACAGCGGTTCTTACGGCCGATTAGATCCTAACGGAATTGCTCCCACTATCACAACAAGATTTGACACACCTTCAGGCGGTCGATTTATACACCCTTATGAAAATAGAACTATTACACCCAGAGAAGCAGCAAGACTGCAAAGTTTTCCAGATGATTTCGAATTTATTGGGAACAAAACCAGCGTCTGTACGCAAATTGGTAATGCGGTGCCGCCGAAACTCGCTTATTTCTTTGGCGTTATGATAAGGAGAATGATGAATGATGACTAATGCAGCAGATTATCTGAGTCAATTAAACAGAAACTCTGTGTGGATGTTCACAAAACAAGCCTGTGATTTTGATGCTGCTTTCAAAGCCGCAAAACTGTTTGAGGATATTCCTAACAGAGAGGAAGTTAATATCGAAACCTATTTTACTGATCATCACGCGGAATATGGAATTGAAACTGACAGACATAGAACGTTAGTTATTCCTCAGTTTTTGGGTCTTTTAACCAAAACACCCTTCTACAAGCGAGGCGGAAACTATGGCAAAGAAAAGCCAACAGTAATATACGACAGATTTAAAGAAGCAACCGAAAACGGCAATCTTCGTGATTATAATGTGTTGAAGACAGAGCAAATGCTCAAAATCAAGATTCACGCCATTATTGATACGTCGGATAACAATGAAGACTATTATATCCTTCCGGTAATCTTTCTGTATAAGGTGTTGAAAGAGCTCCAACGACAGCACAATATCAAGGTGATAACGAAGGCTCAAATGTATACGTACATACTGACTTGCAAGGAATACAAGCAGTGGGAACAAGCTGTTTCATTCATAAAAGATAATGCACCGACTTCCGCATATGTTAGTGATTACAAGAGCCTTTGTCGTTTTGAGACGTTGGTCAGAAACAACATAAATCTGTTCGTCTTTGATAGCAATACCGTGTCTATCAATTCTGATTTTGATGATTATTTTTATGAGCAGTTTATGATGAAATATGACCTCGAAGAAATGAACGAGATTTTGTACAGAGACGTTGATTATTCCTATTTCTTGTACAATTTCCAGGATTTTGGGATCAACCTTATTGATGTTCCAGAGTATGTTTCCTCTGCTGATTCTACTACCGAACGCAGAGAAATCATCAAAGCCGAACATACAGAAGATGCTGAGGATGACGAAAATTACAATGATAAGGTCGACGATATTAACGAAAGTAATGTAAATGTGGATGTTGCCACCGGCGCTCATAATGTAGCACCTGTCAGTATCGACGACGATGCAATAAGTAAGAAGTACAAACGCAATCCGTTATTAGGCAAAATTGCTATTCATAATTCCTACTATAGCTGTGAGCATAATCCGAGCCATGAAACGTTTACATCGGCCAAAACTAAAAAGCCTTTCATGGAAGCTCACCATTTGGTTCCAGTAAAATTCCAAAGACGCATTTGGAAGAAGTATGGTATCAATGTTGATTGTGTTGAGAACATTGTTTCTTTGTGCCCGACGTGCCACAGGGCGTTCCACAACGGCACGGACGAGGTCAAGAAAAACATAATTGAAACCGTATACAATCGAATAATTCCAAGATATAAATCGATTAACTTCAATATCACATTGGAAGAAATAGAAAAGTTGTACGATATCAAGCGATAAGATGAATCCATTAAGGAGACTTAATAATGCAAGATTTTTTTGCTCAATTTGAAGAATATTGTAAAACACCAGGTGTAGATTCTGGCAAGGCTCGATCCTATGCAAAGGCTATACAGTACCTTTGCGAATATTTGAACATTTTTGAAATAGACGTTCAGTCTGTCGCCAGAATTAAAAGCTTAGAAAGCGATATCTACAACAAAAATAGCGCTTTATATCAAAGCTTGCTGTTGTTTTTAACCGGTCGTGGGCAAAAATCGTATTTGGAGAATGGTTACATTAAGGCTTCACTAAAATACTTCTTTGCTTTTTTCCAATATTCAAGTGCCCAAAGTAGAAAATGGACGAAAGACGAATCCGTTTTAGCATTAGCTTTGTATTGCAAAATTCCTTTCGCAAAAATAAATAGGAATCATCCGCAGGTTATTGAATTGGCAAAACTATTAGGTCGCACTCCTGCCTCGGTTTCTATGAAAATGGGTAACTTTGGACGTTTTGATGATGAACTTGCCCAAAAGGGCATTGCAGGACTTTCTCACGGAAGTGCATTAGATAAGACGGTTTGGGATGAATATCATCTAAATATGCAAGCGTTGTCTGAAACTGTTGCTGGAATACCTTATATGCAAGAATTGATGAATGATGACAGCGATATTGGCGTGTTGCCATCAGGGACAACGCGCACTACCACAACTCAAGCACGAGTAAATCAAGGTTTTTTCCGCAGTGCCGTTATATCCGCATATAACAAAAAATGTTGTGTAACAGGCTTGAATGTCCCTTCTTTACTTATAGCCTCGCACATAAAACCGTGGAGCGTTAGCGATCCTAAAACAGAAAGAACTAATCCTTGCAACGGACTCTCTCTGAACTCTTTGCACCATGATGCATTTGATAACGGTATTTTTACGATAGACACCGATTACCGAATTTTAGTCTCTAAGACCGCCAAAGAAAAGTATTCTTCCGAGGTTTTCTATGACTTTTTTGCGAAATACGATGGAAAGTATATCGCTTTACCAGAAAAATTTCTCCCATCTAAAGAAATGATAGAATATCATAATTCTAAATTGTCTGATTTTTAATTAAACTGTATGAAATTCTTCTATTGAGGAGGTTCCTATGCCTAATACAAATTGGTCTAAGCTAAATCATTTACAATTAGGGCGCTATGCCGAGTATTATGCAAAGATGGAGTTTGCTTCGTATGGGTTTGAAGTTTACACTTCCGAAGTCGATGATCACGGTGTCGATTTTGTTGCTAAAATACCAGGAGAAAACAAGTTCTATGAAGTACAAGTGAAATCTGTTCGAGATTATGGGTACATATATATGGCTAAATCAAAAATGCCTGAGCTCTCAGCAGATAGACTCGTTTGTTATTTGCATTTTATTGACGGAAAGCTACCGGATGTTTTTGTGATCCCTGCCACTGCATGGAAAACTCCTAACGCCGTTTTAGTCGACAGGAATTACGATAAGCCTGGTCAAAAGAGCGAACCTGAGTGGGGTATCAATATCTCTAAAAAGAACTATGATTTGTTAGCCGATTATAAAGCTGATAATTGGCTGGTAGAAAAGCTCAAAACATCATCAAAAGACAGCAGAGACTGAGATTTTATAATTATGAAAGAAGGCCAGGGGTAATGGCAAATAAAAACAAGCTCTCAATTTATTTAGTTAAGTCTGAATATGCTAACACTGAGGATATTTTTGATAAACCAAAAAGCATTCGTGAATTTCAAAAATATCCTGATGGGTCGGTGGCTTACTTTGTCCCTTCTAATGTGCATGAACCAAGTTGGTTAAGCGACTTTTTTCACAAGACTGGCAATAACGAGTTGTTTCAAGCTAATTCACGCGTTGTTTTACTAAAAAAGCTGACGATAGGCGAAGAAAGCCGGATTTTTGCATTGACATTTGGTTACGCACGTTTCCTGTTTAAAGAGGATGTGTTAGAAGAGCAGTTTGGTTTGCGTATTATCCTTAATAGCATTCAGCAGAACCAAATTCGAAGAATAGCAAAATCCAGCGTCGGGTCTAATCAAAAACAAAGCGATGAGCAGTTACCGAAAAGTAGCGATATTTCAGAATTTGGTTTTGATATTAATAGAGATCTTATGCGAAATGTTAGCGGTAAATCGGATGACGATATGTTTGAAAAAAGTATGCTTACTGGTGGGGATATTTTTAGTTTAACCGTCGAAAGAGATATTGAAAATATTGATGAGTTTTTGGCTTTTTGTTATCAAAGATACAAAGAAAACACATATAAGGAGAAGTTTGCCTGGATTGATAACATTAAATATGTAAAAGACAAGGCAACAATATCTCTTTTAAATCAACAGCTAATAGAAGAAATCAAAAAACAAAACTATGATAAGGTTTGGATGGCTGTACCTGAAGTTGTTGTATGGGAAGACATAAAAGACTTCAAAATTGCCGGCACGGAAGAACCTGATGGAGATATTTATATAGATAAGGTAGTAAATTCTTTGAGAAGTAATTTGGTTGATGTTGGCCAACTTCAACGCAAAAAAATATATGCGCGTTCTTCCAGTGATGACGATAGAAACGCATATGAGTGGACGGCATATAAATGTATCATTGCAGAAATTGCTTTGGACGAAAAACAATATTGCCTTAATAATGGTAAATGGTACCGAATTGATAGCACATTTGTTTCAACTATCAATCAACAATACTCCTCCATAGAGCTTTGCGAAGATGATTTTGCCACATATACAAATAATGCAAAAGAGGATGACTATAACAGCGATTTGCGAGATTTTTTGAGTGGCTCACATTTATTGCATACTTACAAAATATCAATAGGTGGCGGACAAGGAAACAATATCGAGCCGTGCGATTTGCTATGGAACAATAAATTAATACATGTAAAAAAGAACGGTGGTTCTAGCGTTCTTAGTCATTTGTTTAACCAGGCATTAGTGGCAGGACAAGCGTGGCTTGACGCTAGCTTTAGAAGTCAGTTGCGACAAAAGATGCTTGCTGCAGGCGAACCCGATTGTATTCGCGAACCCTTTTCCTCCTCTGAATACGAGATTGTAATTGCAATAATTAACAAATTTAAAGATAAAAGGCCTAAAATCCCATTTTTTAGTAAAGTTGCCATATGTTTTGCTACAACAAACATGAAAAATTTGGGGTATGACGTAAAATTGAAAAATATTGAAATGGGATAAAGAGTGTTCATGGTAAAAGAAGTACTACACGATCCGATTTTTCTTGGAGTTAAATCGGAGGCAGCAACAAAAGAAGATTTGCAGGTGGCGCAAGATTTGTTGGACACGTTGATTGCCAACAAAGATGGTTGCGTTGGTATGGCAGCGAATATGATCGGTGTTCGTAAGCGGATTATTGTATTTGATAACGAGGGTATATATATGACGATGTTCAACCCCGAAATTATCAAAAAAACCGGTCCGTATGGTACCGAGGAAGGTTGTCTTTCTCTTCTTGGTGGTCCCCGCCCCTGCAAGCGCTATCAAACTATCAAAGTTCAATGGCAAACTGCTGAGTTTCAAACACGTATCAAAACCTTCGCCGGCTGGCCCGCGCAAATTATCCAACACGAAATTGACCATTGTAATGGGATCTTAATATAACCGAAGGACGATTACTATGCCATTAGAAATTGTAAGAAACGATATAACGAAAATGACGGTGGATGCCATTGTGAATGCTGCCAACGAGTCGCTTTTGGGCGGTGGAGGTGTTGACGGTGCGATTCACTATGCCGCAGGACCGGAGTTGCTTGCAGAGTGTAAAACTCTCGGTGGTTGCAAGACCGGCAAGGCGAAAATTACGGGCGGGTACAATCTGCCCGCAAAGTATGTAATACATACCGTCGGCCCAATTTATGAGGACGGCAAGCATGGCGAAAAGGCGTTGCTGGAATCCTGCTACCGCGAGTCTTTGGCTCTGGCGCAAGCGCATAGCTGTGAAACTGTTGCCTTCCCATTGATCTCTTCGGGTGTGTACGGGTACCCGAAAGACCCGGCGTTAAAGGTTGCCATTGACGTCATCGGCGACTTTCTTCTCGAAAACGAGATGAAGGTTTATATCGTCATCTTTGATAAGGCTGCTTACCAAATTGGCGAAAAGTTATTCTCGGATATCGCGGAATACATTGACGATAATTACGTAGACGAGCATGCCGATTATGATCGCGAGCGTCGTCGTATGAATTATCCTTGTCAGAGCATAATGCTCGGTGCATCTGTGCCGGAAGAATTTGATTTGTGCGAATGTAAGGCTATGATGGCTGAGGAGGATCTCGATTCCAAACTCAAGCAGATTGACGAGAGCTTTTCACAAATGCTTCTTCGTAAAATTGATGAGAAAGGCATGACCGATGCTGAGTGCTATAAGAAGGCCAACATTGATCGTAAGTTGTTCTCCAAGATTCGTGGCGATGTGAATTATAAGCCAAGTAAGCCCACTGCAATTGCTTTTGCTATCTCGTTGGAACTTTCCCTTACCGAAACGGAAGATATGCTCAAAAAGGCAGGTTTTGCACTTTCGCACAGCAACAAATTCGATATCATCATCGAATATTTTATAAGCAAAGGCAATTACAATATCTTCGAAATCAATGAGGCGTTATTTGCCTTTGACCAAAGTTTGCTTGGAGCGTGACCGCTTATGATTGATCAATTAATGGCTTTATCATTTGATGAACTTCGAACTGTTTATAAAGAGCATTTAGCGACATTAAGCATCTCAAAACTCACACAAAACACAGCGGCAGTAGATGCTTTTTATTTGTGGAGGCATGAAAATAAGCAGTTGTTTTGGAAAGTCGTTTTAGATAATAATTTCGAAAAAACTGCTAAGAAATACCTAAGCATAACATTAAATCGAAAATCCACTGGAAATGTTACTACCTTAATAAGCGGATATTATTCGCATCTAAAAAGGTTTAGACAGTTTGCTTTTGGCGAAACGATCATTTTGGCATCTAGCAACAGTGTTTCAAAAAAATTAAAAAACACCGAAGTCCAAATACCAACCCCGTGCGTAGAAGAGCTTGAAAAATATTTAGAAAAATGGGACAAATTAGAGAACTATCATTTACAAGAAAATGCTCTCAACAAATTATTCCATCAATTGTGTCCTGAAAACGACAAGATAGAAGATGTGTTATTAAAATGTGCAACCCTAAACGATTTTTATAGCACAAATATTTTTTCAATATATCCTGTGGCCGAACATATTGTTAAACTCAATATTGACAGTCGTTTATGCAATGGAGATATAACCTTAGTAAAAGATATACAAAGAATAATCATTGGCGGTAAAGAGCGAAACTTCTATTCATTTGCAACAAAATATTGTAGCCATCATAATGCTGAAGAGTTTCCAATCTATGATAGTTATGTGGAACAAATATTGGTTTATTTTCAAAAAGAACATCATTTTTCAAGTTTCAAATTGGCAGATTTAAAGGAATACACTGTATTTAAAAAAGCGCTTGTTGATTTCAGAACTTATTATGGTTTGACAAATTATTCTTTGAAACAGATTGACCAATATATTTGGCAATTAGGTAAAGAATATTTCCCGAAGAAATACAAGTAACAACTATGTTAGGAGGAAACTTGTGCTTAAATTTATTTGTTACCCCAAATGCACCACTTGCCAAAGAGCAAAGAAGTGGTTGGATGATAATAAAGTCGAATATGAGTTGAGAGATATTAAACTTGCCAATCCCACTTTTGAAGAGCTGACTAAATGGTACAACAAAAGCGGATTGCCGATAAAGAAGTTCTTTAACACAAGCGGTCTGCTTTATAAATCGTTAGATCTCAAAAACAGGCTGCCCGAAATGAAAGAGAATGAAATTCTGAAACTCCTTGCAACTGACGGCATGCTTGTCAAAAGACCGCTACTCATAGGCGATCATTTTGTTTTAATAGGTTTCAAAGAAGCTGAATGGGTGGAAAACTTAAATAAATAATTTGTCGCTTTGCAGGCGACCTAACCTCTCTTTTGTTGGTGTAGAATGAGTACATCAAACGAAAGAGAGGTTTTTATTATGACAAAAGAAAAAAGAACATTTGAACTTTGCGGAGGCATGCAACTTCCAAAGCAGGCTCGCAACAACGTAACCGAACTCGTTTTTATCTTGGACAGAAGCGGATCGATGTCAGGGCTGGAGGGCGATACCATTGGCGGGTTCAACTCCATGATCGAGAAACAGAAAAAGCAAGAAGGCGAATGCTATGTGTCTACCGTTCTCTTTGATGATGAGAGCGAAGTTCTGCACGATCGCGTAAAGCTCAGCAACATCCCGAAGATGACCGACCGAGATTACACGGTCAGAGGTTGTACGGCGCTGATTGATGCGATCGGTGGTGCAATTCATCACATCGGCAACATCCACAAGTATGCTCGTCCCGAAGACGTGCCGGAGCACACAATGTTTGTCATCACAACCGATGGTCAAGAAAATGCGAGCCATCGTTATACCAGTGAGCAAGTGAAAAAGATGATTGAGCGCCAAAAAGAAAAATATGGTTGGGAGTTCCTCTTTATCGGTGCTAATATTGATGCGGTTGAAACGGCAGCTCGGTATGGCATTGACAGAGATCGCGCGGTAAACTACAACGCCGATGGTGAAGGCACACATATTCTTTATGAGTCGGTTGCAAAAGCGGTATGTAATGTCCGCGCAAGTTCACCTTTAAGTGCCGATTGGAGCGAAGAAATCAACGCTGACTATCAGCGACGCGGAAAGAAAAAGTAATAATATCTCTTTGGACGAAAGTCGTCATACGACATCTTTTTAGATGTTGTTTGGCGACTTTTTTGTTTTATTTTAAAATTTTCGACCAAATTGCTTTGAAAATTTCCCAACTGATTAGTGAGGGGGGTTAAAAATTTTTGACCTTTTTCGAAAATCTGTCCCAATTGATTAGTGAAGGGGAAAATTTTTTCGCCGATTCCATAAAAAAATCGGCAGTTAAGAAGTGAGGACAAATTTTTCTAAAAGGTACCTAAATTTTAGGATTTCTCGTTGCCTATCTAAGGGGAATAGAAAAATATTTTAAAAAATCTCGCAAACATATGCACAAAATGGCTGATTTTTGACGTTGTGTGAGGGGGTGAAAAATGAAGCCTCAAAAATATCTTGGTAGTTTTTCAATTTGTCTCACAACTGATTAGTGTAGGGTTGAAAAATAATTTTGCCTTTTGGGCGAAAAAGTTCCCAGTTGATTAGTAGGGGGAATTTTTCCAAAACTATGCAAATTATGCCCGATTTTTGACATTTAGTAGAGGGGTAAATATTTTTTCACTGTTTTTTAAAAATTTTTGGCCCCAAATCGATTTTTTGCTGCTCTATAAAGGTGGATAGATAAAAATTTCGTTTTGGTTTAAAAAATGGCACTTCTCAATGCCTACCTATAAGGGAAGATTTTTTCAGTTTCGTGTTTAGTTTTGGCATTTTTCGATGCCTACCACTTGAGAGGATAAAAATAATTTCGCCTTTTCGAGAAAAAAGTTCCCAACTGATTAGTGAGAGGAAAAATATTTTTTCGTTAAAGTTCGAGAAAAATTCCCAACTGATTAGTGAGGGAGTAAAAAACTTTTAGCAAAAACCCGAACAAAAGGGTGTTTTCGATGCCTACCAATTGAGGGATAAAAAAGTTTGGCTCAAAATCAATTTTTTTGTGCTGTATAAGGGTGAGGGATATTTTTTGAATGTCGTGTTTAGTTTTGCCTTTTTTCACTGCCTACCAATTGAGGAGACAAAAATAATTACGGAAATTTTCTAAAAATTTTCCCAACTGATTAGTGAGAGGGTAAAAACTTTGGCTCAAAATCGATTTTTGCGTACCTATAGAGTAGTGGGGATAAAAATTCTTTTTGCAAACTACGCATATTTTCTTTAATTTTTGACGTTTAGCAGAGGAACTTCAAAATACTGAATTTGTAAACAAAATAAAAATTTTTGCTTAGGGGGTTGTTTTTCTGGCCTTCTCGCCGGCTACGAATTGAGGGGATCTTTTTTGAAGAAATGAAATTTTGTAAAGATCGCTCAACTTTTGGGTGCTTTCGATGCCTACCACTTGAGGGGGGTGATTTTTCAACAGTTCTGTTATTTGATAACTGCCCCCACAAATTCAGAAAAATTTAAAAATCCAAAAGTCAACTTTTTGCCCATCTCGTTGCCTATCTAAGGGAACGTTTGGAATATGACAACTGAATAACCGTCCGAATGGGATATGATTTCGCCACGACCTTTGAGCTAAATCAAAGCGAGCGAAGCGACGCTGCGGTGAGATTCCGGGCAGGAACGACATTCGGGTAGAACGGTAAAAACAAAATCAATCTATGAAAGGATGTGAGGCCGATGTAGTGACCTTGCTCAGAAAACAAAACGAAAGGAGGTAAAAAAATGGTTCGAGGTTATTCTAAAAGACAATTTGCGCAGAGTGATTTTGATGCGAGTGGGTATGGATTTCCGACCGAAGAGGGTGTTTTCAAGGCGGTGCTGGACTGTAAGCGTTACGGCAAGACCCGTAACCTGATCGGTTACTTTACTCTTGAAAACGGACAGACGATTATGACCTCTGCGTGGCAGAACGACAACTATCACGGCTTGCACGAAGTACCCTTCGGCACCCTGATGGAGCTGACGTTTGTTAAAAACAAACGCGGTGTAATCCACCTGCGGAAAGTAGAACGGTTGGGATAAGCCAAAGGCTGTCCTATACCGTAACGAGCAGGGCATTTGTGTGCCAAATGCCCGTAGCTTTAGGGGACCCCTGCCCCTAAAGTCCTAAAAAAGAAAGGAGTTTTTTAATGAAAGAAAAGAAATTTAGAATCGTTACTCGGGTGACCGAGAAAGAGTTTGAGACCATCAAACGAAAAGCAAAGAAAGCGGGGCTTTCGGTGTCGGAGTTTATTCGTCAGACGGCGATCAAAGCCCCTAACCGCTCTCCGATCAGCGACAAATACGGGAAGTATCGCGAGCATATGGACAAGCTGATCGATCATCTTGAATCGGCGGGTGCCGGTGATGAAGCGCGAGAAATTTCAGAGCAGTTTGCACTGCATAAAGGACGGTGATGCATATTGGCGACAACCGGATTTTGGCCCGTGAAGGGCGAACTGAATGAGGTGCTGAACTATATTGGGAATCCCTATAAGACCACCGATTTGAAAGCAGCAATAGAATATGCCGCAGACCTTAACAAGACCGATAAACGGATGTTTGTTACCGGAATCAACTGCGGTTCATTTGTCGCGTACTTGGATATGGTGGAGGTCAAGCACTATTACGGCGAGCGCGGTCAAAACATTGCGTACCACGGCTATCAAAGTTTTGCGGAGAGCGAAATCACACCGGAAGAAGCCCACGACATCGGCGTGGAAACGGCACGGCGAATGTGGGGCGATCGGTTTCAGGTGCTGGTGGCGACCCACCTCAATACCGAGAACGTACACAACCATTTCGTCATCAACAGCGTATCCTTTAAAGACGGTAAGAAGTTTCGTAATAAGATCGGCGAGCATATGGAATTGCGAAAAATCTCCGACGAGATTTGCCGTGAACACAAAAAGTCTGTCTTAGAGAATGCACCTTTTTACGGCGGTGAAAAGGACGGCTATTGGGTGCACAAACAAGGGCGCAAGACCCACCGCGATATTCTGCGTGAGGATGTTGAATACTGCTTGCATTATGCCGACTCGCCCGACCGATTCATTATGCAACTAAACGGACTTGGCTACGAATTTGACCGCACCCGAATGAGCGTGCGTGCAAAGGGTTGGAAAAAGGCGGTGCGGTTAAACTCGCTTGGGTTTGACACGGACTATATTAACCAGTGCCTTGAAAAGAATTATAACAATGAAAAGTTTTGGCTGGACTGGAACGCACAC
>JAEIGA010008725.1_pt1 | contig 15342 bp, 17 predicted proteins | sample 9270691 | NCBI WGS metagenome assembly JAEIGA01 (sample SAMN17057246, study PRJNA624740) | gut metagenome | biome: biome; isolation source: fecal sample | host: Bos grunniens | place: China: Xizang | collected 2019
ATTTGTCGCCTTGCCGATGCATCGCAAGCGTGCATCGCTCTGCGGCACAAATGCGCACCCGTATCCGTGCTACGCACGGGCGGGTTAGATTCCATATCAGCTTCGGCAATAACAAAAGGGACACCACAAGGGTGTCCCTTTTGTTATTGGTGGAGATGACGGGAATCGAACCCGTGTCCAAAAACCTATTGATATAACCTTCTCCGTGGGCAGTCAATCTTTTGTTTCTCTCCCTCGGGGCGCCGATTGACAGGCTACCTTCGGGATAGCTTTTTTATGCGTGGCCGATACAAAAGCAACTCTCGGCGCACGTGCACTACTGATTTGACGCACGGTGAGAGCCGTAGTCCTCTCTCACGGTACGGGCGGCAATATTATGCCGCGGCACTGCCCTTAGGCAGCCATAGCAACAGTATTGTTGTCGTTTATTATTTAAGTTTGGACATTTTAACGGGATTATCCTGCCCGCCACGCTTATCATACCTCAAAGTCCCTGTCGAAACCTTTGCACCCCCATATAAAACTCTCTGCTGCGGGGAATTCATTCACACCCCCTCATGCTTACGTATATTATATGTTTTTTTTGCGTTTTTGTCAACGGTAATTTTAAGACTTTTTTCTATCTCCTTCTCCATTTCCCGATATTTTACATAAAATGAGAAATTAACAAAAAAAGGAATGCGACGCGCAGGTTGTCGCATTCCTTGATTATTTGGGAAGGTAGAATTACTTAACCTCAACCTCTGCGCCAGCAGCCTTAAGCTGTTCAGCGATCTTATCAGCCTCTTCCTTAGAAACTGCTTCCTTAATTGTCTTAGGAGCTGCTTCAACAAGGTCCTTAGCGTCCTTAAGTCCAAGACCGGTGATTTCACGAGCAACCTTAATAACTGCGAGCTTGTTAGCGCCTGCTGCCTTAAGTACTACGTCAAACTCTGTCTTCTCCTCAACGGGAGCTGCTGCAGCTGCGCCTGCTACGGGAGCTGCTGCTACGGGAGCTGCGGATACGCCGAATTCCTCTTCAAGTGCCTTAACGAGGTCTGCGAGTTCAAGAATAGTAAGTCCTTTTACAAGATCAAGGATCTGAGTTGTCTTTTCGTTCATTTTAAATTCCTCCAAGATAAATTACAATTTATTTTTAAGATGTTATGCAGAAATTAAGCCTCTGCGGGAGCCTCGGCTGCATCGCCGCCGTTTTCTTTGTCGATCTTTGCCTGACAAACGTAAGCAAGTCCGTAAAGAGAGGACATAAGGCTGCCCATCATCTTTGCAATGAGAACTTCCTTGGAAGGAGTTGCTGCAAGGGACTCAACGCCTGCAAGATCTATAACGCCGCCATCTACGAAACCAGCCTTGATTTCGAAGCACTCGATCTTATCCGCAAACTCTTTCATGATCTTTGCGGGAGCGAGAGGATCGTCCTGGCTTACTGCGATAGCTGTCATTCCGCTGAGGTACTGCTTCATATCACCGTAACCTGCCATCTCACAAGCTCTGCCTGTAAGAGTGTTCTTCATTACAGTGTACTCAACGCCTGCCTTACGCAATGCGTTACGAAGCTCTGTATCTTCAGCTACCTTAATGCCTTCGTATTTCACAAGCACGCCTGCTGCAGCTGTCTGCAACTTAGCGGCAAGGGATTCTACGACTGCTTTCTTTTCTTCAAGAATCTTATTGCTTGGCATATTCTACCTCCATTAAAATTAAAAACAAAAAATCCCTTCCGGCAAAAAGACATAAAACAAGCCGAGAAAGGACAAATCACAAAAATATTCGCAAATTGTTCACCTCGGCAGGAAAGCTCTATACTTTTACCGAAACCTGCTGTCTTAGGATACCTTTGGTATTATAACAGAAAGTTTTTCGGTTGTCAAGGGGTTTTATAATTTTTTCTTCTTATTTTTTTACAAAGGAATTTTATAGCTTTCCTTTATGCTCTATTTTCAAAAATTCAGCCGAGGGTTGCGCACAAAGCGCTTCCCTCGGTTTCAAATGTTTACACCGCCGCTTCTTGGTACATCCTAAAGCTGACGGTTGCCTATTTCCGGCTTTTATCAGTTAAATTTTTTCTTTTCCTTAAGAGTTTTATATATTGTTCTGTAAGACTCAATTCGGGTTGGGGCGATTTTTCCCTCCGCTGCCGCTCTGGCTACACCGCATTCGTCACATCCCTCGCCTACGTGGGCGCAATCGGAGTAGGTACATTCCCCTGCATAGGGAAGAATATCCGGGAAGGTAGCCGCTAAATCTTCAAGCTCGAAGAAATCAAATCTTGCAAAGTCCACCAGCGAAAAGCCGGGAGTATCCGCCAAGAAGCCGCACTCACCACCGTCTTTATTCTCGATTTCAAATATTTCAACGTGGCGCGTGGTGTGCTTTCCACGCTCAATTTTTTTCGATATGTCAGAGGTTTTCAAAGTAAGAGCCGGGAAGAGCGCATTCATAAGAGTTGACTTTCCTACCCCCGATGCTCCCGCAAATGCGGCGGTGGCGCCACTTATTATATTGTTTTTAATGTAAGCGGAAAGCGCCTCTACACCCTCTCCTGACTCCGATGAGGTCACAAAGGTTTCAATTCCGGCACTTCTGTATATTTCGGCATACTCCTCGCCAAGCTCTGTTTCTAAATCGGATTTTGTGACGACTGCTACGGGAATTATTCCGTTATGTATAGAAATTGCAATAAGCTTATCTACTACCTCAAGAACCGGGACCGGCTTTTTTGCCGCAAAGACTATAAACAGATAGTCAAGATTCGCCATAGGCGGACGTATTAGGGCGTTTTTTCTGTCAAGAATTTCGGATATTCTGACACCGTCCGGCGTTTCGTCGTCCACGGTGATTATCACATTGTCACCGACCAGCACCCGCTCCTCGTCACGGTGCAGGGAGCCTTTAGCTCTGCTGACAAATATTTCACACTCGCCCGCATCCTTTATTACTCTGGTGCTGAAAAGACCGCCGAGGCCCTTTATCACCTTACCCTGATATTCGTTTATCAAGCTTTTTCCTCACTCTTTTCTTTTCTTGAACGGCGAAGCTGTCCGCACGCCGCATTTACGTCTGCTCCAAGTCTGCGGCGAACGGTAGCTATTACGCCGTATCTTGAAAGCTCCTCCGAAAACGCCTTAACCGATTCGGGGCTCCCCTTCTTAAAGCCTGTTTCCGAAACCTCGTTCACTCTGATAAGGTTTACGTGTATCGGGGCACCTGTGCCCAGAAATGCTCCCTTCAATAGCTTTCCAAGAGCGGCCGCATCGCCGACACTGTCGTTTTTACCTGAAATCAAGGTGTATTCAAAGGATATTCTTCTGCCGCAAATTCTGTAATAATCAACGCAAGCCGAAAGAAGCTCACGGAGTCCCCATTTTCTGTTTACGGGCATAATTTCGCTTCTGCCCTCGTCCGTTGCGCTATGTAGAGATATAGACAAGGTTATTGGAAATTTTTCTTCCGCAAGCTCTCTTATTTTCGGCACAACTCCGCAGGTTGACAGGGATATGTGTCTGTATCCTATATTAAGTCCGTCGTCGGAATTGACGAGCTTCAAAAATTTTATTACGTTGTCGTAATTATCAAGGGGCTCGCCTATCCCCATCATTACTATATTGGATATTTTCTCGCCGCTATCACGCTCCGCCGCAATAACCTGCCCGAGAAGCTCCGAGGGCAGCAGGTCACGCTCTTTTCCGCCTATGGTTGAAGCGCAGAATTTACAGCCCATACGGCAACCTACCTGGCTGGATATGCAGATAGTATTACCGTGCTTATATTTCATAAGAACGCTCTCTATAACAGCTCCGTCATAAAGGCGGAATAGGTATTTTACGGTCCCGTCTATTGCCGAGGTAAGCTTCTCCTCTACCGCAGGAAGGGTAAAGAGGGCACGCTCCTGAAGCTTATCCCGCAGCGCTTTAGGTATATTAGTCATTTCCGAGGGGCGGGCGCCGCGACAGAGCCATTCGTATATCTGTGCTCCTCGGTATTTCGGCTCGGAAAGCTCGGCGGTTACGTACGCTTCAAGCTCCCCCTTTGTCATTGAGCCTATATCTGCTTTTTCCATCTCGTCAAAGGTCCTTTTTTCGCATAATAGATATGTAAAATCCATCTGTTCCGTGGATATGTGGGTAAAGGGTCAGCTTCCCATTAACGCACCCTATCCCCGCAACCTCTCTCGTCACGTATTCAAAATCGGGATGCTCCTCGATAAACCTATCGGTTACCTTTTCGTTTTCATCGGGATTCAGAGTGCAGGTTGAATAACCTATAATACCGCCCGTCTTAAGGTAGCGCACCGAGGCTTCAAGTATTGAATACTGCAATTTTGGCAGGGTTTTAAGCGCAGATAAATCCTTATATCGCAAGTCAGGCTTTTTTGCAAGAACGCCAAGACCAGAGCATGGCACGTCGCATATTACTCTGTCCATTTGTCCTATAAGCTCGTCTGACGGGCGCTCGGCATCGTTTACACCGACCTTAATATTGGAAAGCCCGAGCCGACGAGCCCCCTCCTCAATCAAGGAAAGCTTACTTTCGTGTATATCAAATGAGTATACGCACCCACTCTTGCCCGTTTTCATTGCGGCAAGAAAACTCTTGCCTCCCGGGGCGGCGCACACGTCTGCAATCTTCATTCCCTTATCAATTCCGAGAAGACTGACCGCAAGCTCAGATGCCTCGTCCTGAACGAAAAAGTCGCCCTCGTCAAATCCGCCAATGCTTCTTGGCGGTATTTTCTTCTGAATTTTTATACCGCAATCGGTATAGGTACTTAACACGGGGTCAAGGCTACCGAGGCGCAAAACGAGCTTTTCTCTATCTGTTTTTTCTGTATTCACAGTAAGGGTTAAGGGAGGCTCTTCTGACATTGCTTTTAGTAACAGCTCGGCATCTCCCACACCAACAAGCCCTATAAAATGCTTAACCAAGGGCTGTGGGAAGGAATAAAATACCGACAAATATCTCGCCTCGTTTTTCTCTCTTTTTGGATAAGGAAGGTTGCCCTTAAGGTCCGAGGCACGTCTTAAAACCGCATTTACAAAGCCTCTCTCCGAGGGACTGCCGCAAAGCTTGACGCTCTCGCTAACCGCTGCAAAATCCGGCACACTGTCCATATGAAGGAGCTGGCAAAGCCCCAGACGAAGAATATTTTGCGCCCTTGGGGATATTTTATCAATACTGCGGCCGCTGATTGCGCAGATAAAATAGTCGTAGGTCAATTTACGTTCAACAGTCGTATATAACAGCGCCGTCAGAGCGGCGCTCTCTTCTCTGCTTAAGGAAGCCGTTTTCGGTGAGCTTAATAGCAGATTTACGTAACGCTCACCCGCTTCATAGCTCATAAGCAGCTCTAAAGCTATTTTTCTGATATTTGCTTTTTTAATAGTTTTTTCCTTCATCTTCTCCGTCTTCCTCCAAGGAATATTATAACAAATCTCAAAAGCTGAAGCACGGATACGAGAGCTGCCGCAACGTAGGTAAAGGCGGCTGCCGACAGAACTTTTTTTGAGGCGTAAAGTTCGTCCTTCGTATAATAACCGCTATCCGATATATATGCAAGCGCTCTTCTTGATGCATTAAACTCGCAAGGAAGCGTTACCAGCTGAAACAGAGTGGTAACACCGAACAGTCCTACTCCTCCGAGAAGCACGTAATATCCTACGTCGGACATAGCCGCAAATGCAGAGAGAAGCACTCCTATAAGGATTATAATCCAGGACGACCTTGATGCAAAATTAGTTATTGGAACTAAGGTCATACGGAGTTTTAGTGGAATGTATCCTCTTGCGTGCTGAATGGCGTGACCCGCCTCGTGAGCCGCTACGCCTATGGCTGCGGCAGAGGTTGAGCTTACCACTGTATCTGAAAGATAAAGAGTTCTGTCCTTCGGGTTATAGTGGTCGGAAAGAGAGCCTCTGACTCTCGATATTTTAACGTCATAGAGTCCTTCCGAATCCAGCATTTCACGGGCTACCTCCGATGCGATTCTGCCCGATGCCGTATAAAAAGAGGAGTATTTCCTGAACGCTGTCGAAATCTTAATCTGCGCATAAATCGAAAGAATCAATGAAATGAGAAACAAGCTGTAAGAGGACCATTCAAATATGATCATAAAAACTTATCTCCGACGTTTATTTTTCTGCCTCTTATAAAATCTCCCGCGCTCATTCTTCCCTTCCCCTCGGGAATTACACCAAAGACTTTAAGAGCGCCCTCGCCGCAGGATACGGTAAAGCTTCCAACTCCGGCACCATCCATTTCCTTAACCACTCCGAAGTCCCCGTAGCTTTTTTCTATGGGCGAGGCTTTATATATTTTAAGCATTTTCCCGTTAAGGTATGCAAAGGCTCCGGGGATAGGAGTCACGCCTCTTATTCCTCGGTCTATTTCCACAGCGGATTTTGAAAAATCTATCTGACAGTCAGCCTTTTCAATTTTTTCGGCATAGGTTGCCTCGGCTGAGTTCTGCTTTGTTCTTGTGGCGTCACCCATTTTTATGGAGTCAAGAGTTCTTGACAAAAGGGCGCTGCCTATTTCACAGGATTTATCGTGAACCGCCTCAAAGTCGTCCTCGTCCTCGATGGGAAAGCTCTCGCAGGACAGTATATCACCCGTATCAAGCCCCTCGTCCATATACATTACCGTAACTCCGGTTTTGCGCTCACCGTTAATTATAGCTCTCTGCATAGGAGCGGCGCCTCGGTATTTCGGAAGAAGAGATACGTGAAGATTAACACAGCCGTATTTCGGATAATCAAGAACGCTCTTCGGCAGAATTTTGCCGTAAGCCACCACTACTATTATATCCGGGTTAATCCCATCTAACAAGGACAAAAATCCATCGTCCCTCAGGGTGGCGGGGGTATATACGGGTATTCCTCGCTCAAGAGCGAGAGCTTTCGTGGGAGTGGGAGTCATTATCTTTCCTCTCCCTCTCGGCTTATCCTCTCTCGTTACAACCGCTACGACGTTCTTTCCGTCCTCCAAAAGCTTATTCAAGCACAAGGCTGAAATTTCGGGGGTTCCCATAAAAAGAATTCTCATAAAATCAGTCACACTTAGCCTCTCTCGTTTGGAAATCGGTATAAAGCTTTCCGTCAAGGTGATCACATTCGTGGCATATAGCTCTTGCTAAAAGTCCTCGTCCTACAAGCTCATATTCCTCACCCAGTCTGTTAGTGGCTCTGACGGTAACTGCCGCCGGTCTTTTCACATAGCCGTACCTGCCGGGATTTGAGAGGCAGCCCTCTACCTCCTCCTGAGTACCCGTATATGCGATAATTTTAGGATTGATTAGCTCGTAAACCTTACCCTCCTCGACCTCGATCACGGCAATTCTTCTGAGTATTCCCACCTGGGGAGCTGCAAGACCGCAGCCGTTTGCCGCTCTCATTGTTTCTATCATATCGTCAAGAAGCGTAATGATTTTGGGTGTAATTTCATCTACGGGACGGCAAACCTTTCGCAAGGTCTGATCACCAAATTTTACTATTTTTAAAATCGCCATTTTATAGAACTCCTTATCTGTTGCACTCAACCCGAGCTAAGCGGATTGAAATCTATGGAAAGGGTCGAATTTTTCGACTCCTCCGAAAATTTCCTTAATATGCGGGAAAACATTTTTCTGACGGCAAAGTTCAGCTTACATTTTACAACCAGCTTCATTCTGTACTTTTCGTTTATTTTGTACACACCCGCCTCAAAGGGACCGAAAACCACAAAGGGAAGCTTTCCTATATCCCCTTCAAGCTCGGACAGAAGTATATCGGAGAGCCGCTTCGCATCCCCCATTGCGTGAATATCCCTATCCGAGGTTACGGTAAGTGTCGCTATATCACAGAAGGGCGGATAGGTAAGCTCTTTTCTTAAGAGTATCTCGCCCTCGTAAAATTTTTCATAGTCCTGGATGCACGCCAGTCTTATAATCTCGTTTTTCGGAGCGTATGTCTGGATAACCGCAACACCGCCCTGCGCCGCTCTTCCCGCTCTTCCTATGACCTGCGTCAAAAGAGAAAAGGTTCGCTCGGAGGCTCTGAAATCGCTGACAAAAAGCGAGGTATCGGCAAGAAGCACTCCCGAAAGAGTCACCTTCGGAAAATCGTGCCCCTTGGCAACCATCTGCGTACCGAGCAGAATATCTGCTCTCTCACGGCGGAAATCATCAAGCATTTTATCGTATGCAAGCTTGCCCGAGGTGGTATCGGCATCCATACGCATAACCTTCATATCCGGTAGATATTTTGTAAGCTCCGCCTCCACCTTCTGCGTTCCGAAGCCGAGGAACGAAAGCTTTTCCTCTCCGCATTCGGGGCACACCCTCGGCACGGGTTGAGTGTATCCGCACATATGACACATAAGCCTTCCCGATTTTGAATCGGTGTGATAGGTTAAGGACACCGAGCATCTTGGGCAGCCCAGCACCTCGCCGCAGCCTTTACAGCTGACTTGGCTGTTATACCCTCTGCGGTTTAAGAAAAGTATCGCCTGACACTCTTCCTCCTTTACCTCCTCAAGGCTTTTAAGAAGCCTTGCGCTGATAGGTGTTGTATTTCCCAGCCTGAGCTCCTCTCTCATATCAACGATAACCGCATCTGGAAGGCTGACACCTCCGTATCTCTCCTTGAGCTCAACGAGAGTGTAGCTTCCGTTTTTTGCCTTATAATAGCTTTCGAGAGAGGGGGTTGCCGAAGCCAAAAGAAGCAAGGCGCCGGATTTTCCGCATATATAAGACGCCACGTCACGAGCGTGATATTTCGGGTCACTCTCGGATTTGTAGGTATGCTCGTGTTCCTCGTCTATGACTATAAGCCCCACGTTTGGCAAAGGGGCAAAAACCGCCGAGCGGGTACCTATTACAAGGTCTACGTCACCTCGTCTTATTCTGCGCCAGGCATCCATTCGCTCTCCTGCCGACAGCGAGGAATGTATTACAGCCACACGCTCGCCGTATCTTCTGCAGAAAATACTAAGTGTTTGTGGGGTCAGAGCTATTTCGGGCACCATCATTACAGCGCATTTTCCAAGCTCCATACACTCGTCGATAGCTCGCATTATAACCTTGGTTTTTCCGCTTCCGGTAACTCCGTGAAGCAGGGCGCAATTCGGCTTGCCGGTTATCATAAGCTCACGGATTTTTTCAAAAGCCGAAAGCTGGGCTTTGCTTAAAACTATTTTTGACGTATCTCTCTCTTTGGCATAAAATCCATAAGGATTTCTTATATTTTCGCTCTCGGAAATTTTTATATACCCCTTCGCCTTTAAGGCGGCGATATGAGTCGAATTCACCCCGGCCAGCTCCCTTACAAGCTGACTGTCCGCTTCTGTCACCGAGAGCAGATATCTTAGTATATTTCTCTGACCCTCGCTTCTTAAGGCGCCTCTGCCGGTGCCTGTCAGAAGCGCTGCGGCGAACTCTCTTTCAACCGCCAAGGACACCGTTTGCCGATAGCTAATATTCAGCTTGTCGGACAAAGCGCCCGGTGGGAGAATACATCTGACCGCCTCCCCTATGGTGCAAAGGGTATATTCCTTTAAAAACGAGCATAGCCCGAGCATCTGCTCGGTGAGAGCAAAGCGCTCGTCGAGTTTGGAATGCACGGGCTTGATGTTGTTCCCCTCCGACACATCCTTGAGCTTGAAAACGACTCCCAGGCGCAGATTATTCGCCCTGCCGAAGGGTACCTTCACCAGAGCGCCCGCCATAAGGTCGTCCCCGCAGGAATAGTCAAAGGGACGGTCTATATGATACGGTAGGTCTAAAAGATATACTTCGCAAAACATTCCGTATCACCTCACAAAAACTAAAATTGGGTCTTTAGAGCCGCAGTCGGCTCTTGCAGAATCTCGCCGTATTTGCGCTTCCTTCCGACGGCGCAAAATACATAAAAATCAGTTCTGCTCCTCTACCGCAGCTTCGACGGGGTGGCGCATTATAAATCTGCCGCCTTCAAGCTTTGCGATAGCTATTTTTACCGCCTTCTGATCCTTATACTCGGGGTCGATAAGAGCGGACAGGGGCTTTTCGGTCTCCCTGTTGTCTATCATTTTCTGAGCTTTTGCTCTCATAGCAACGTACTTGTCTGTAACTATGCGGGCGCACTTTGCCACGCCGATAACAAGCTCGTAGCGATTGAACTCGCCTTTTGTAAGTTGGTCAATTGTAGGATAAATCATTTTTTATCTCCGTTTCTGTTATTTTAATCAATTTTAAGCCGGTACAGGAGCATTACTCCTCTTCTTCCTCGGAGGAATCGTCTGCCATATCACTCGCAAGTCGGTTAGTGATTGTTTCTGCCTGTATCGCAGAAAGAATTACGTGATCCGAATCGGTTATTATTACAGATCTGGTACGTCTGCCGCAGGATACGTCTATTACCCTGTTCTCCTCCTTTGCGTCCTGGACAAGGCGCTTTATGGGAGCGGAATCGGGACTTGCGATAGTTATTATTCTACCCGCAGAGACCATATTTCCAAAGCCGATGTTTATAAATTTCATTTCATTTCAGCTCCTTTATTCAACGTTCTGAATCTGCTCTCTTATTTTTTCAAGCTCTCCCTTGACGTCAACTACGATTCTCGCAATTTTTGCGTTATTCGCTTTAGAGCCTATGGTGTTAGTTTCACGGTTAAGCTCCTGCATAAGGAAATCAAGCTTTCTACCCGAGGGCTCCTTCAAGGAAATTATGTCGTAAAAGGCGCTCATATGCGAACGAAGCCGTACGAGCTCCTCGTCTATCGCTATTTTGTCCGCCCAGATAGCGCACTCGGTAAGCAGACGGTTTTCGTCAACCGTAATTCCGTTATCTCCGAGAATTTTGCGGAGTCTTTCTTCAAGCTTATCTCTGTACCCTATACCGTCAGATGCGGAAATTGCCTCAATCTCTGCCGCAAAAGAACGAATACGCTCGATTTTAGCCGTTATATCATCTTCTATACGACGCCCCTCGTCCTCTCTCATAGAAGCGTAGCCCACAAGAGCCTCATCTAAAACCGCTTTGACTCTCTGCCATTCGCCTTCAAGGTCCCTATCCTCTGTTTCGGTGGTAAACACATCGGAATTTCTCGCCACGCTCATTACGCTTATATCGTCCGAAAGACCAAACTCGTCCCTGAGGGTACGAAGCGCACTTATGTATTTTTCGGCAAACACCCTGTCAACCGATAAAGCGCCAATCTCCGAGGTGTGATTTTCTACCGCAACGTAAACGTCAACCTTTGCTCTCGACACCCAATTCTTCTGTATATGCGTCTTGATTTTTTCCTCCATAAAGGAAAAGCTTCTCGGGAGCTTCACGGAGCAATCGAAAAATCTGGAATTGACACTGCGGACCTCCACAGTGATATCCTTATCCTCGCCCTCCACCTTCGCTCTGCCGAATGCGGTCATGCTTTTAATCATTTTCAACAACCTCCGCCTCTTCAGCTCTTTTTTTCTTTCTGCTTCTGCGGTTAAGGCTCTTTATTTCGGACATGAAGGAGTCTATATCCGCAAACTCACGGTACACGCTGGCAAAGCGTATATAGGACACTATGTCAATTTCCCTGAGCCTTGAGAGAACCATCTCGCCGATATCCGAGGAGGGGACCTCGGACACTATCATGTTCTGAAGCTCCTGCTCTACCGAATCAGCTATCTCACCCGCATTGACCGGGCGCTTCTGACATGCTCTTTCAATACCGAGCATGAGCTTATGCTTATCAAAGAATTCGTGCTTTCCGCTTCTCTTAACAACGGTTATAGGCACGTTGTCTATTACCTCGTAGGTGGTAAACCTCTTTCCGCAAATGGGACACTCTCTTCTGCGCTTTATGCTTGCGCCCTCGTCCACCGGCCGCGAATCCAGAACCCTGGAATCAGAAGCAAAACAAGCGGGACATTTCATTTTATGCCGCCTCCAATATGAATTTCATATGCGTATGATTATAACACAAATATTTAAAAAAGTAAAGACCTTTTTTCGGTTTTACAAAAAAATAACAAACGCCCTTTGCGGCAGGAACCGGAGAATGCGCTCGGCTCCCATCAAACAGGGCGTTTGTTTAGTTCCAAGTTTTTAAAAAACTCTAAAAGATTCGAGGTCTTGCCGCAGAAAAGAATTACCACAGTGGCGTTTCTAAATTCAAGCAGGAGAAAATGCCGTCACTGTGCGCTCTTATCTTTTGCTTTTCCCTTAAAGAGTGACGCAACCCATTCGCCGAATCTGTCAAGCACAGGAATTCTGAGCTTGGCAAAGAAGCCGAAGATCATTGGCCATACTCCGCCCGCAAAGGCTACTATAAGAAAATATCTGACTATTCTTTCATAGTTATCACCCATCAAGGCAAGAAGGGGAGATTTCAGGACAGCTTTTATAAGCAAAACTATTCCAAGCCCTACGCCAAGCTTTATTATCTGACAATACCAAGGGGCTTCGGTTTCAAACTTCACAAGGTAAGTGTCGAGGATATAGACAAGAATAAGACCGAAGGAGCATCCGAGAAGGGTGCAAGCATTATGAGCAGCGCTGATTACGTTCTCATCTTCACTCGCCGGGGTAAACACTACTGCATAGAGGAAGAAGGCAACAGATGCTAAAAACACTGCTCCGACAATAAATGGCATAGCCTTTTCATGAAGCTTTTCGTTAAAGAACAAAGGCTCAAGCAAAAGAAGGAGTAAAATGGCGCACCCCGAGCCTGCCAAAACGTCCCAAGGGGTATGAACTCCCAAGTACATTCTTGACACGGGTACCAGTATGGCGATGGCGATGCAGATAATTTTTACCCAATTGCGCTTCGATGTAACGGCTATTCCGCCAAAGGTTCCAACCGCTGTTTGCGAATGCCCTGATGGGAAGGAATAACCCGTCGCTTCAACCTTTGCATCGCCTACGACAGTGAAATTCGGATCTTTAACCCACGGACGTGGAATTTTAAGCCAAAGCTTCATTAGTTGGTTGATTATAGTACCGAAAAAGCCCGTAATCAAAACATAATATCCGCGCCTTTTATCGACGCACCAGAACATCAGGATCGCTATAACGAGGAAGAGGGTTTCCTCACCTAAATGAGTTATTGCGGAAAAGAAGAAATCACAAACGGGATTTCTTATTCCTTCCAAGAAGTAAAGAAGCTCCATAAAATTCTCCTTAAGTCAAATATATAAAGGCGAGAATTCCAATCCACTGAACCACAGCACCCGCAAGAACGAAGAAATGCCAGATAAAATGCGAGGGACCTTTCTTCAAAACGAAGGGTATTATGCCTAAGGAATAAACTGCGCCGCCACCGAGAATTGAGGTTATATACCAGACACCGTGATTCAAAAACATCTCGGGCAGGAGCATAAGTCCGCTCCAACCGAGGATAAGATACAGAGGGATATGTAGCTTTCTTAATTTTGTCGGGCCGAAAACTCCTATGAAGGTTATACCCGTGACAATTATTGACCACTGGATAATGAAGAAAACAATCCCGAGAGGCCATTTTATATCGGCCAAAAGTATCGGCGCGAAGGTTGCTCCTATAAGAAGGTAAATTGAGGAATAATCAAATCTGCGAAAAATTCTTTTCACTACGCTTCCGTGAGGAAATGCGTGATACATACAGCTCATCGAAAACATTACGAAAAGACCGAAGGAATAAAATGCCGCTCCGAGGTATTCCATTGGCTCGTCTGCGAATACCATCATAAGCACTATCGCTACTATAGCGAAGACAGCACCGACACCGTGGGTTACCGAATTGCCTATTTCCTCAAGCACACCTCGGCGGGGAGGGTCCTTTGGCGGCTCACGTCCTTCTTCGATATAAGCCGCCGTCATGGCTTCCTTATACTTTATCTTTTCCTCGTCGAGCGCCGCCTTATACTCTCGTTTAAGCTCGTTTATGCGCCCTCCGTAATCGGAATTCAGCGCTCGGCGCTTTTCCTTGTACTCTTTTTTAACACTTTTTATACTCATAAAATTTCTCCTACTTAAGATACGCCACAGCAAGTGCCTGCTTTGCAGCCGATTCCTTGAGGGACGAGAGATATGCGTATTCCTTTCTACTGTGTATATAACCGCCCTCCGGTCCTAGATTATCAATACACGGTATGCCACATTCGGTTATATATGCCGCATCCGAGCCGCCTGTTCTTGATGCAGGCTCAAGGGCTCCGATTCCGGCATTCTCATATATAGAGTTAAGCTCTTCAAGCAAGGCGAGATTTCTTTTCTTTCGCACCATAGGAGGTCTTTTGCTTTTCACCTTAAAGGTTGCGGTAGTATTTCCTATGTAAGAGGTGCTGACGATTTGCGCAATTCTCTCCTGTGCAAAATTCATCTGTTCGTAGTCCTTGAACCTTACGTCAATAGTAAAGTTACATTTTTCGGGAACGGTATTGTCCGCTGTACCGCCGCTTATCACCCCACAGCTGAAGGTAAGTCCTCTCTCTTCTTGTATCTTTTCAAGCTCTATGATTTTATGCGCCGCTTCACGGATAGCGCTTGAACCGTCATAGCACATAGAGGAATGAACCGCTACGCCCTCAACCTCTACGTCGTATCTTATAATTCCCTTACGCTCGACGCACGCCTTCCCTGACGCAGAACCCTCGAGGTTAAGAAACGCTCGGGCGCCCTCGGATTTTTTACACATAAACGCAATCGTTCTCTTTTCGCTTGTACGGCTGGAATTCTCTTCGTCCGTCTGAAGGATAAGCTTAACCGGGCGGGAATTAAATCCCAATGCGGCAAGAGCTTCCATTGCATAAAATGCCGCTGCAACGCCACCCTTACAGTCCATCACTCCGGGTCCGTAAATTTTGCCGTCCTCTATTTTGACCGCCTCTTCACCGAAAAGCCCTATGGGATGAACGGTATCCATATGCCCGGAGAGAATTACAGGAGCGCCTCCCGCCTCACCGTTCATAGTTATACACACGGGATTTCCTGACACGCCCTCGGGCATTACTTCTGTTTTCCAGCCCATATCGGCAGCTTTTCGTACTACGTACTCGCATGCCTTATCGACTGCGGCTTTATTATTTGTCGGACTTTCTATTCTGCATATATCCGCCCAAAAATCAATATATTTTTCTTCAAGCTCGTCAAGCTTTGCAAATATTTGCTCCTTCTCAATCATACGTTCCCCTCCACGACGCACACCACGCCACTGACGTCGTTTTCCGTTTTTACCCTTTAATTTTAACACATTTGACTGCCAAAATCAAGAGTTATACGTATTTTGAAAAAATGAGAATTTCCCTTTCTCGAAACAAACGCATCTTCTCTTCAGGATGCATACAAAGCGAAAAAAGGAACAAACTTATATAAAGCATCAAAACTCACGTAATTTCAGGCTTGGAGGACGGTTATGGACAAA
>JAEIGA010008726.1_pt1 | contig 15341 bp, 35 predicted proteins | sample 9270691 | NCBI WGS metagenome assembly JAEIGA01 (sample SAMN17057246, study PRJNA624740) | gut metagenome | biome: biome; isolation source: fecal sample | host: Bos grunniens | place: China: Xizang | collected 2019
AAATTTGTCTCCAAACTCGCCTTTATCTTTACCATTATCAAGTCCATAAATATTCGTAACAATCTTTCCCATAACATGAGTTTTCATTTTAAATTCTCCTTTACTATTAATTCTATAATTTGGTCTACAAGTGACATACATTCATTCTCAACATATTGCTTAGAGCGTACCTCATAATTGTTCGGGTATTCTCTTTCAATTTCTATTTTTCTTTTAATACGCTCATCATCGCCCCAGTACTCTTCCATTAAATTTAAATCCATACCATCTCCATAATGCCCGCAATCAAATCCAAGCCACCACAGATTGCTTTCTACTGGATATGTCCCGTCATTGTCGCCTGAATAAGTTAGGCTGCCATGCACATTGAAATATAAGTCCATTCTTATTCTTTCGTCATCATCGAATGCTGCAAAAAACAACGGCATGACTCCTCTTTTATCTAGTCGTTCTCCATCTAATTCAGATTTGGGTATATCAAGATAGTCGGTATATTCTTTCTTATAAAGTGAATGTCCTATGGGTATTCCGACATAACCACATCTCCAACCCATATCTCCGAAGATAACCACACATCTGTAACCTTTATATGTAAAATCTGATTCTACTTTATACATTTTATCCTCCTATAAAAAGTTGTTTTTATTCGTACTTAACGCTCTTAGTCCACTTATACCAACCATAAATACAATTAAGAGTCCAAAATGTAAACATAGCCACCATCATCCAATTACCGACCATGATAAACATAATTACTGAAGTTACATCTATTATTAACCAATGCAACCACTGTTCTCTATATCCAGCTACCATAAGTATCTGCGCTATAAACGCTGGTATTGTACTAATAGCATCAAGAAATGGGTGTGGATCGCTTGTTTTGTGAAGTACAATAGTTAAAATAGTAGTGCCTATTGCCAAGCCTCCCATTGTAATAATCCATCCAACGGTATTTAATTTCTTTGCTTTTACTTCTGCTGATTGATTATCTTGCTTTATTCTGTAAATCTTATACCAAGCATATATTCCCCAAGTCTGAGTTATAAAATAAAACAAATTCTCCCATGCTTCTCCCCAAAGATGATTAGGAATAGCAATTCCAAAAGTATAAGTAAACATCTGTATGTATGCAAACAGATAAAAACTAATCTTACCTTGAGCACAAAATACAACGCTAATTACTCCCGTAATTGAACATATTATTGATATAATTCCATCTGGCGTTCCTGTTAAGTATCCATAAATAATAGCTATGGTTTGGAGAAGCAGCCCAAGTCCTAAAAATCCCCAATCAAATTTTGTTCTTCCATTAATAAATTCAGCTCTCAGCTTTTCTGTAAAGTTCATCGATATACCTCCTAACACTTAAATAGTTTTCATAATAATTCCCATTTAATATTTCATATTTATAACCAAATTCGTCATACAATCCTTTTAAAAATTTAAAGAAATCACATCTGATTTGGTAATCTTCATCTGGCATATATCTTTCTCCGTCATCTACTATTCCGTTATCATGTGGCTCAAGGAGAAAAATCTTATCCCACTTTGTTGTGTCTCTATAAGCTTTTGTCATCTGATATAACACATCATATTCATCATTATTAAGAGCAAAATCTTTTCGATTTTTATAGTAATAAGCATACATAAGAGTCACCATATTATCTGTGTCAGAAATAAATATTCCGGGATTCTGAGGGCTTGTAATTAGTTCTTCATTATATTTATGTTGCTCATAAATATTGTACATGAAGTCTTTAACCGTAAACTCTGGATCTGTCTTTATGTGACAGTTATCTCTGCCCTTTTCATATGAATATGGTATGCCATAGTATTTACCAATATCTCTTGTTAATGTAGTTTTACCCTCTGATGCGGTACCAGCTATTAAAATATTGTGACTAAAGTAAGCTCGAAATGGAGCTGTTATTATGTTCCAATACTTTAACGGATTTTCTCTACATTTAGTTCCAGATACTGGGTTAAGAGTTCTATCAACCAAGTCTACTTTACATCTAAAATCACAATTACTCTCTAGCATTTCTTTATAAAACTCTTCTGCTACATACCAAGTTATGTCTTTGTATTTTATAGCTATGTCATACGTATGTGAAATCTTATCTGCTACGGCTTTTGTCCAAATCTTCCAATTATCAGGACTCATTGATTCATCTAATCCTATTTCCGTATCATTAATATAGATTACTTTAACTAATTCATCTTCTAAAAAGTTTTTTATAATCCTATATCGTTTTATTAACGGTAAACCTACTGATTCTCCTTTAGGATCACCGTCATATCCACAAACTACAACATATGTTATGTCGTTCAACTTTTTAGATTTCATAATTAAATCAAGGTGACCTCTATGTAGTGGACAATAGCCACCAAAACATATTCCAATATTCATTGTGTCCTCCTATAAAATTACCTTTTTATCCTACAGACCATAATGCTGGGTTAACAGTTCCTTCGGTATCTTCACTGAATCCCCACTGGATATTATGCCAAGAATTTAATATCTTTCCATACTCCCATGTATCAGCAAGAAATTTTACAGCACATCCATACTGAAATCCCGTTATCCCTTCTGTATCGGCATCTTCTGAAGTCCAATCGGCATTGTTAAATATTATTGTTTTGGGATCTTCATCATTCTGTTTGTCTATTATTCTTTCCAATATTTCTGCCCAATGTGTACCAAAATTTATTACAGCTCTACTATACCCATCCGCACTATTACTATCTACCCACTGCCTATAAATATCTTCTTTTCCTTTTGCTATCTTCATAAAATCCTCCTTATCAAATACTATTTATATTAGTCGTGAATATCCAATGTGGTCAGGAAATAATCTTTGCTCTTAGATAAGATTTCTTCATACTTTTTGTCGAAATCTTTATCCTCGATAAAATTCTCTCCGTTCCAGCTTTCTCTCGCTATAGCTTTGCCATCAGTATCTATACAGACATAACAACCTAATTCTTCAAGGTTTATTATGTCTTTAATTTTTGCCCCATCTACACATAAATAATTATCACGCACACCTAAGTATACAAACCAATCTTCTTCCTCACTTCTATACCTTGGGAATCTTTTTCTTATTTCAGCTAAAAGCAACGAGTGAAACAATCTCCCCTCTCTAGGTTCTGAGCTGTAAAATTTCCATCCATATTCTTCGTCTTCCATATCAACTTTTAATTTGATTCTTCCACCGTATCTTCCACCAATAACCCAGTAATCCCAAGTGAAAACACTTGATGATAAGTCCTCAACGTTATCGTCTTTATATGGTTTCATAATTTCGTCAATTTCTTTTTCTGTTTCTTTGCTTTCTGTCTTGCGTTCATTCGCTATCACTCCCCTCTAATCAACATATCCATCTTTCTCTATAGCCTCATCCCATGCCTTGCAAGTGGCTCTCAGAGAGTCTTGCTTTTCATTTATCTTTTCAAGCACACCCTTTTCTGCTTCTATGATGGGCTTTACACGTTCTAATGCAAACGGAATGTCATAAGTCCGTGTTGCTTTCATCTCTTCCATCAAATTATTAACATCAATTATTTTTCCATGTCCCACTGGAAGTGGTGTGCCATTTAGTAAAGCACTTCTTATCTCTTTATCGAATCTCGTTCCTTGTTCATATTCTTTTACTGCTTCTTTAAAATCTCCTTCATTTTCCAGCCATTTAAAATTTGGTATATCAATCACTATCTGCATCAGCGTTTACCTCCTCAATTATATTTGCTACTATCCCCTCTACAAAAGACAACGCACATATGTAGCCTTTAACAAACTCAGAAAGATATGGATTATAAACCTCATTAGCAACATTAACTTCAAGTGTCCTAGCCTGTCGCTTTTTAGTTTCTTTTATCTCATGTGGTAATTGCTCTCTGTATGCCTTCAACTCTTTCAACCAACTTGCAAGCTGTCTGTGTTCGGATGCACATTCAAGACAATCATTTGACTTGCTATAATCTCCACCATATGGAGCATCTAAAGAATGATATAACTTAGCCAAATTATCTTGATTATGTTTATATTCCTTTGCTTTCTGCTCTTGTTCTTCCGCCACTTCCTCGCAATGCTTTATAGCCTCGTCTAAATCAGTTATCATCCCTTGTCCTCACTTTCTGTGATAGCCACTTCATAACCCACAAGAGTTTCGCTATAAACCAATTCATCATCTGCTTGTAACAACGTTTCTATTGCCTTTTCGATTTTAGGACTTGTACAGTAATGTCTTACAGTATGCTTCTTCGTGTCTTGAATATAAATACTCATTCGTCATCCTCCTTGTAATTTTTTAATTGTGTTAACCATTCCGCTAACTGTCTGTGTTCCCTTGCACATTCCATAAGCCTTAGATAGCTTCTTCCACTACCATAAACACCGGGTTGTGGTCTGGAATGACACTTGGCTCTGTTTTCGTATTCATCAGCCATTCCTTTATGATATTGAATTGTTTCGTCTAAATCCCTAGACATTATATTCACCTTCTTTTAATTCATATTTTTCTATTACTGCTTCTATCTGTATTCTACGTTGTTTTTTAAACCAGTTATCAGTGCATACTCTACACCCTCCTTCCCAATTATCACATTCTGCTTGATTAAATCCTCCGTAACGGTGATATGGGCAATAAACACCTGCAAGCTGGTCTTCCATTACTTCAAGTCGTAAATCCACAATCTCTTCGATCATGTCGGTGAGTCGTTCTTTATCTGTCATTCCCTACCTCTCTTTCATTTCTATGATGCTCGGATACGAACTAAAGAAATGTGACCTGACTCCAACTGTCTTGAAGTCATATGTTTTCCCTATCACAATTCGAGCATAGTCATCACTAGCGTCGAACCTTCCTATCCAGAAACGATCTTCCACAGAGAACACCATTACTTCGCCCTCGCTATCTACTGTATAAACTAAATACTTCGACTCTTTATCATCGTTTTTAACTGCCTTATCAGTTACTGTATATCCTTTGTAGGTGGTAGCTCCTGCATAATCAAGGTAAATACCTCCAATTATTAAACCTATAACAAACACAATTATGCTTATAAAAAATATTGTTTCTAATTTAAATTCCAGATCCATATTTAATCTTCCTCCTATAATTTCATTTCATACATTGTTGATTCTGTCTTCACAAAACCAAACTTTTCATAAAGATGTATTGCTCTAGCGTTATCTGCGTTCACCCACAGATTAGTTATGTTGTATTCCTGAATGAGGGCATACAAAAACTTTGTACCATATCCCTTATTCTGATATGGTTCATAAATCACAAACCTCGACAACATATGCCCTTTAATTTCTACTTCTGCTTCGCCAACTTTAGTGTTGTCAACAAACAATTCGAGTTCCTGATATAGTTCATTTTCTTTGATGTTTATAGCCATTGTTTCACCTACCTTATTTTTATTACCCCATCTTCCAACTCATCATCTATTAACACCTTATTTCCACCATAGCTGCAAAGTATTCCAAGGTTTTCTGTTGGCATTTCTTTTAGCATCCAAGCACAAGTAATTGTGGTTATTAATTTACTGGTGCTCGTACTCATAATAATATATGGTGACGCACCATTATTAAAACACTCATATTTTTCAATAGCCATATTTAATTTAGGCTGATCAGCTATTGAATTAAACATTATTTTTTTCATCTATTTTCACCTCGTATCTTTCTGCCCAATCAGGGCGATTAAATATAATATTTGTTCCACACATATATCCATCTCCGTGAATATTAAATTCATTGGGATTAATACCCAAATATTTATAGAATCCACAGTCTGGACATTCTGCAAAATATTCAACGTGTTTACGCCAGGTTGAATCAAAAACAGCTTTTACTTTCCAATCATTTCTGTCTTCTACCATATATTCGCAATCACATCGTTCGCACCTAAAATGAATGCCATCATTGGAAAAACTACCATGCCTTATGACTTTCATATTACCACCCCTCTTCTCTTTTGAAGCCTAAACCTATTAACGCTTCTGTTATTTTGTTGGTTACGCTCTTCTTACAATCCTCGCATAGCTCCATTTCAAGCTTGTACCAATCGTTACCAACATGTAATGATTGCCTATATTCTGCGGGATTGTCATACCAACCATCATCACATTCCTCGGAGTCACAAATATGTTTTCCGCACATGTCACAACTTATATGATGGGTTACTTCGTAATTAACAACTTCAACTTCTTCAATATTATCCATCGTTTTTCTCCTTTAATTTTAATGTTTATGCAATATACTTTACTATCTTGTTGATCTTGGTTGCATCTACATAGTTGATACCCTGTTTGAATCCATTCTCATACTCCACAATGAATATGTGTGGATACATTTCTATTACCTGAGCTATTCTTGCTTGGTTGCCTTCAAATATGAGATGTGTGATCTCCTTTGGCATTACTACGATGTCTCCAACCTTAAACTTGTGTTTTAATCCCTCAAATTCATGTCTTGTCATAATAAAATCTCCCTTCATTTATTATATTATTATTATATTTTTTAGTCAAGCTCTTAATTTTTACTTTTACTGTTCTATTTTTTCGCCATTCATATTACGAATAGGCTGCCCAGACTTATATTCGGTCATCTTCTTTACTTCCTTACACCAGGGGCAATATAGATCTTTTATATGTCCATTTTCTCTTGGTTTTCTGTTTTGCCTCGGAAGTGGTATCACGCCGTCACAGTCTGGGCATACAAACTGTGAGATTGAATAGTCCATTGGTATGTCTCCTTTTTTTATTTTAGACACTTATATCAAACTTTTAATAAATTATTCATGATTCCAGCAGTCTTTGTTCGTTCATCGTTATTAGTTACAATATATCTTTGAGTTGTAGTTATGTTACTATGTCCTATCATTCTTCTACAAAACTCAAGATTTCCATTTGTTTGAGTATACATAATCGAAACTAACCCACTTCTTAATTTGTGTGGTGAAATATGATATCCCAATCCTTCGTATGCATATTTATCAACAAGTTGCATAATAGAATTACCATGCATTCTTTTCTTTTCTTTTGATACAAACAAAGCCCCTGATTGATTTCCTAAAAACTTATATCTATCTATTAACCAAGCCTCTAAAGCTTCAACAACCGTATCATTTAAATAATATTCATGAGCTTTATGTCCTTTATCTATAACATATAAAGTATGATTTGGTAAATCTATATCATCCACATTAATTTCCATTAATGCTGTTTTTCTCATACCAGTTGTCATAAACAATAACAATATAGCCATGTCTCGATTTTTAAATCGTGTTTGATATCCTTTAGCTTTATTAGATCCAGCTCCGTTTCTAACTGCTTCAAGTATTTTATTGAAATCATCTTCGGTCAACAGTTTTCTGTTTTGATTAATTCTATCTAAGTCTTTATTCTTAGGTCTCTTAATTTTTGCCATTTTCATAACATTCTTTTCTACCATATCTCTTCCTTCAAGAAATTCAAAAAAGTTGTTTAAGCAACTCCAAATTCCTTGTTTATATGAATCTGAAAATTCAGTTCCATCCTCTTTATATTTATTTTTTTCAATATATCTTGTAACTATTCCTGGTGTTATTTGTTTCAGTTCTATATCTTTAATATCTTCATCAATAAACTCTAAAAAACGTCTAATCTTTCTTATATAATCTCGGCAACTAGTAGCAGTATTTTCATTTGCCTTTAAATAAAAATACCAATCAGTGATATAATCAGGGAAATCACTTAATTGACTCTCAACACTCTTAAATATTTTTAAATCATTTTCTACTCTACCGTTCATATAGACACCTCCTTATTAACATCTCACAAAACAATCTTGTGTAACCATTATATGACCTGAAAAATCTATTCCTATTGTCTCTCCTAGTTCTCTATATTTTACAGACATCAAAGCATCGGATTTACTTGGATTTTTATTGCCACCAGGATGATTATGAATCACCATAAATTGTTCAGCTCCTGTTAATAATAATCCTATAGCTAATCCTCTAAAATTTGGAGTACATCTTTCATTACTTCCAATTCCATTTAATAGAATTCCACGAGGAATTAACCCATGAGTTAGGGACAATGCCACCACATTTTCAGAATCCATTTTATCGAGTAACAAGTTTTCATTTAAAAAATCTATTATATCTTCAGTATATTCAAAAACCTCTCGTTCAACTTCAAAATCCTTTATTTTAAGTAACTCTGGTAAAGGATTATTGATTATGACATATAGTCCAACATTCATTACTTGCCCTCCTTTAAATCTTCTTTGATATATTTCCACATTCTCTGCATTGCATCAGAAGTCCCAACCCAAAATATTTTCATTTCTTTTTCTTTGTCAAAATATACATAATGATTTTTGTCAAAGAAATAATTTTCTTTTAACCAAAAACTATCATCTCCTAAATTTCTTAATGCCCATTTCATTTCTTTTTGTCTATTATTAAACATTGTGATTATTTCTTCATCAGTATAACCACCTATTTTTTCTTTATAAGCCTCATTATCGGCAATTCTCAATAAAAACCCTTGTAACAATTCTTGATAAAAATATCTGCCATTTATAAACACTTCATGAACTGGTATATCTGACTCTATATCAATATATTGATATGATTGCTTATATTGACCATACGTATATCCCCTCTTTTCATTATGCGCACACATTCTAACCGTTCTGCCTTGTTTAACTTGTTCTTCTTTTAATTTTTCTATTTTTCTTTTGGTTAAGTTATAATAGACTTGACCTGTTTTCATATCTACTATTACTTCTTCTCCAGAGTCATTAATCTTTCGATGCACCCATTTATCATTCTCTACAAGATATTCATTACCTCTAGCACCATAATATGTAAGGTCTCCATTTTGTATTGCTCTTGTTTTATTTTTATAATTATCTATTGATTGATTTATACTATCAATACCCACAGCAGCTAACCCAAACAAACTATATAAGAGTCCTATCATTTATTCCATCGCCTCCCTTCTCCTATCATCTTCATCTAATATATCCCAATAATCTTCCCACTTATATTTTCTTATTGGCATTGGTTTATGATTATCAAAATACAATACCAATGCTGGAGCTATTATATTCCATCTCTCAACTATCTCATAATCAGTTAAATGACCTTCTTTAATAAGTTGTTTTGCTTTTGCATGATAATTAAAATACATATTATTCTCCTATCTTTCCATCCATAGCTTCACACCTATCAAACCATGGGCATTCACTACAACCCATCTCTTCCCAGCCATCTTCAAGAAGAATGTATGTGTCGTCCCATTCTTCATACTGATCATAAACGCCCAATCTTTGTGCCAACTCTTTTATGTAATCAGTTGAAACTTCTTTATCGTCGACTTGTACCCCAATTACTTTGTCTTCATTAAGCACTAAATATATGTTTTCCTCACTGTTTTTATATGGCTTACACCAACTTAAGTTTTCTTTCATAACACCACCCCTTTCTATTTTATTGCCGTATAAATATTCTCTGCTATTCTTTTGATTACTGGAACCACAACGCTATTTCCGGCTTGCTTATATAATCTCGTGTTTGCCATCTCTTCAGGTAACTTAAAGTTCTGGGGAAATCCCTGAAGATTAAAACACTCTCTCGGAGTCAGCTTTCTAATACTTTGATCTGATTCAGTAAGTATGAGAGGTACATTGTGGCCGCCAGTTCCCATGTTTGCCGTTAAAGTAGGACACACATTACTTTTATTTTCCCTCACATATACTCTACGCCACTGATATAATGTGTCGGACTTTGTGATATTTTCCACTAGTTTATCATAAAACGGACATTTTTCCGTGTAATAATATTTGGTTTCCTTTTTATTGATAAAATCTATACAATCGCCAATCTTTTTAGTGAGCGGTATAGGTAATGGCATTTTAAATCTATTATACGATGACTCATCAAGAAACCCTACTATATATATTCTTTCTCTATTCTGTGGTACATCACCATATTCACAGGCATTTAACACCTTCTGTTCTACCTTATACCCTAAGTTATTAAGGAGTTCTAAGATAACCTTAAACGTATTACCATTGTCATGTCCCACCAGATTTTTCACATTTTCAAAAAAGACTACTTTAGGTTGATGACCGAGTTCTTTCTTTTCTTTTATTATACGGCAAAGTTCAAAGAATAATGTTCCTCTGCCTTTCTCGTCATCAAAGCCTTGTCTATAACCAGCCACTGAGAATGCTTGACAAGGAAATCCTCCAACCATAATATCAAAGTTTGGGATTTCACTTCCTTTTACTAAGTTAATATCTCTTACGTCTACTTTACCAAAATTAAGTTCATATGTCTTTGCTGGATACTCGTCTATTTCATTTGCGTATACAACCTCAAAATGATTTGTTTGTTCAAATCCCAAATCAATACCACCAACTCCAGCAAAGAAACTTCCAATTGTGTATTTCATTTTATCACTCCTTTTCTGCGGCATGCCGCACTTTTATAGTTATAAGAAAAGAGATAACGTTATCACGCTCTCCCCTTTCTAACAAAGTTTTAAAAACTCTTGATATTTTTTATCTCCACTTTTATAAACAACACATTTCCGTATATCAAAAATTATATCTGGTTTTAAATTTTGAGAATCAACAAATAATGCCTTTAAACTCACACGAGGTCTTCGTTTCTGTTGTTTTTGGTCTTCGATGGTTTGTGTAGAGTTGGCTGGATATTTTCCAAATTCCTCAGAATCAATATTTAAATCATATATGAATAACACATTTTCTTTTGTGTTAAATCTAAGGAATACCAAATCATCAAACTTGCACTCGGGACCAAAGGAAGAGAGGTCTCCTTCAAATCTTGAAGTTGCCTTGAATTCTATCTTTCTTCCATTCAGATCGGTAGCATCACCAACTTCACTACCTCTATTCCAAAGAAGTCCCATGCAATAACATCCCATTGGTTCGCTTATTGCGTCAGGCATATTTAAACCTCGATGACTATTATTTGAAATATAAGTGTTTAGGTCTTTCCATTTAAAGTAAGCACTACAAGTCTCATCTATTCTTGCTTCATCTATCTTTATCTTTCCAAACATACAACAACTTTGAGCGTGTTGTTATCTCTTTTCATAATACATTATATCAGACTTCAAGTTTGTTTACCAGCTTATCCATTCTCTTAGCTGCCTTGTCTTTGACTTCTTTGGTTATATTCATTTGTTCCATATAAATATCAATATCTGTAACTACTAATGATAAGCTGTTTTTGATTGTATTTATACGATCATCTACCACATTACCGTCACCCTTGTAATGCTCGGAAGCGTACCTATAATCCAACAAATCAGAAGTGAGTTTACACATCTCTCTTATAAGGATATCTGCTCTCTCAAACTGTGTTCTATCGCTGTCTGCCACCGCCTTTATCATATTTTTGTACTTCATAAATTTCATTCTCCCATTTTAGTATCATTATTACAAACACTATTATTGTAGCCATATAATTTTCTCCTTTAATTAATAATATAATCCAATTTCCTTAGAATGTCAATTCTATTATTGTTGCAATTTAATTTTTGCTTTTAGTGCGCTCTAAATATGACGTGTTCTCCCTTTTTAAGAGTCCAGCAACCTTTTCCCTCAAAAGCACATTCACTACAATTACCACCGCAATACACCGCACCATATTCGGGAGCTGTGGTTCTGCCATCTGCATATAATACATGACTCTGTGGAAGGTTGTGAGGATTATCCATCTCCATTCCTTCCCAGGCACTCATGATTGGTCTTACGTTGTCCGGGAAACTATCCTCGTCTAAAAACTTATTGATACCATCGTAGTTCTTTGTGAAAAACAGAATCATTGTGCGAGGATTGCTCTCTCCTAGTATCTTCACCATCTTGAAATCAAGGTAGGTGAGGTCACCACAGACGTTAAGTCTAAGCTCTGTCACATAATTTGCCTTTACCTGAGCATCAATCTCTTCCCAATATCTAGCTGGGTCTTTTAAGTGAATAGCTGAATTTCTACTTCTATCTGCTATCACTTGTGAATATATCATGTCATTTCTCAGATCATAACAATTCTTTTTACATTCACTACAATTACTACAATCAACAATAGGTAACAAACTAACTGTCCAGCAATTAGCCCCTGTCTTTCTGTTGCCTTGCTGAAGTTTTACATGCTGATTCTTCACATCAGCTATCCTTATCTTGCGCTCCTTAAGTATCTTTTCAACTCTTTTCTCCATTGCTTCCTTGCTAATCTCTACATTCTTTCTAATTTTATCTGTTGCCATATTAATTTCCTCCTTTATTACTCTGCTATCTTTTGTGGTTCTCTGCCGTTAGCTCGGCATATCTCTGCTACTTCTTCATTGCTTAGTATTCTGCACACTTTCATCCAGTCGCTTATTATCCATGGATCTTCTTGTTTGCTGTTTGTTTTAAAGTAGTAATAACTATCTTCGGGAATGATACGGTATCCATTCTTAGTCTTACTTTCTATTTCGGTTCCTTTAATCTCACACTCACACCACACGCAATCCTTGCGCTGTGCAAGTGTTCCATCCTCTTGCTTTTTCCCTATCCAATCGGTAAGCGGAAGATTTGCACAATGCCAACCGCTTCGAAGTGACAGCTTTCCACCACAACCACTTGCCTTTACGTGCGTCTCATCAACAAGTTCGCCAGGCTTTGACTTCAGCCACTCACCAATCGGCGTTGCTTCTTTTGCGTTTACATAAAGTGGATACAGCTTACCATTTTTCTCTCTAAATAACTTATATGTTTTCATTAGCAGTCCTCCTCTTCTCTATACTCAATACACAGCGTTGGTATGCTATTCACATACATATATAAGATTTCCTTATCAAGATACGGTTCAAGATGCTTTGAATCGCTATAGTAGCGAATGTCATCCGTGTCATATACAACATCGATATCATCTCCCTTTAATCTCTTTATCTGCACAGGACCCTGTACCTCAATTTCCTCCATCAGATCTCTAATAGTCATAAGCGCACCTCCTCATCAACACATTCCAGTTCTCTTATCAGTAACCTAATCGCCTTGCTATACTTGGCTCTCTGCTCTGGGTCATCACAACTACCCTCATATATGTCGAAGAAACATTCCAGCCAGTATGCAACTCCCTTTACTGTCTTCAGTGACTCCTTGTCAAACTCTTCCTCTTCTCTATCCCACCATGCTTGTTCTGCCCACAATTCCTTTACCGCCTTTTTCGTTTCTTTACTGAAACGTTTTCTCACCTTAGCCCATTCTTTATCTGTCATATTCATCGCCTCCTTTTCCAATCAAAAAGGACTTGCTCTACACAAGTCCTATCATTGTTTTTGCTATCAGTTCCCAGCCTTTTTGGTACTGAATGGGATCTTCATACCGCCCTTCCCATCTATCTATATATTCTTTATATCCCTCAACACCACCGAAGTAATCACAGATTGCTTTAAATGCATCTACCTTGTCCTGATCGGTAAGCGGTATCTCATCACCAATACCGCCATCTCCATACTCAAACCATAGCTGTTTTACTCCATTTATATCGCTACAGAGATAGAAGTTGTACCACTCTTCGTCGTCATACTCGTCGGAGTCATCATATAGTGGTATTGCACCTTTCGCTTTCTGTATCTTGTCAGCTATTGCATTGAGTTCTGATGTATCCACCAACAATATGTCGTATGGGTTGTATTGATCGCTTGATTCATCTATTATAAACTTCATGTTTTATCCCTCCCTATACTTTTCTTTCATTTCTCTAAGCTCAAGCTCAAGCTTGTCCATAGCAAGTTCAATCTTTCTTGACGCTTCCTGGCACGCTTCTGTGAGGCGTTTCGCATCTTCCTCAGTAATGGGAGTATTAAAGAACTTGAGTTCACCATACTTATTTGTGTTGGTATAGTCCCAACCTCTCAATATCTTTGTGACTGGCTTATATTCAGGGAATTCTTCATCCCTATTCCATTCGTTTTTCTTTATACTAGTAGGTATCTGCACTCTAAACTCTTCCATCCATGCGTTGGCTATCCGAGAAGCGAGGATGCGATCTCTGTTCTCTGCTTTATAGATTGTATCCTCATTTTGCTCTTTCCACTTCTGCTCTGTCTCTTTATACTTCCTTTGTATTGGATACTTGAACCTACTAGGCACATCTTTTAAGTGTTCTATGCATCTCTTAGCATCCCAACTATCTCTGATGCTACGTTTTTCTCCATCGACATATACATATACGCACTGTGTTTCAGCCCATCGGCTTGTTATGCCGTACTCTATATAGTCGTGCTTGTTTGCATATGCCTTGCCGGATGTACCAATTATTTTTCCGTACGCATTTGTCTTTAGTAATCCATACTCTATATCCTTAATTAGCTGCTCTAATGTTGCTATTGTTTTCTCAGTTTCTTTACCCTCTGGGCAAGTCTCCAAGAACTCACGCATCTCTTCTTCTGTCCAATCTTCCTTTGTGTTGAATGTCATGTCCTCAATCTTATAATTTTCATATTTCATATCCTTATCTCCTTTCTACTGTTCTATTGCCTTTATGCTCCATTCAGGATGACCATCAAGAATACATTCTATCTGATCATTTCCCTGTAGTTCATCGCACCAAAATATTACACAATCACACTCATCAACTATCGCCGTTCTGTATTCCATATCATCACCTCCTAAAACTGTGAATAATCATATCTAAGCACTTCATAATTGATGTAGGTATCAATATCTTCTTCCGTAGATCTGAGTTCCATTTTGTAACCCGGCAGCGGAGTTAAATCCTCAAACACCTTGTATGCGTAGTCATAATCATCAGTAACCAGCACACACCAATCAAATTCTTCTGCGTTTGTGAAAGCTATAAAATATGTCATAATATCATCTCCTTTCCTAATATTTGTTTGGAAACCATTTTTCTATACTACTTAATCTTTCTTCCATATCATAAATTGAATAATTTGTATTATCATTTTCGGGTTCACACTTAATTATCCATCTATACATTGCTTTATAGAACTGTTTCGCTTCTTCAGGTTCATAATCTTTTACGTTGTGTTTATCTAACCAGTAATTCTGCCATATCTCATCGCCATCATAATTATCTGGGTTTGCATCTACTTCATTTAACCAGCAATCAGCATCACTAGTTATAAACCAATTTCCATTTTTCAATTTTCCGTAATAGACATATATATTTCCACCCGTGTATATTGGTGTTACCGATTCAAAACTTTTTATTGTTTTCATACTCTTTCTCCTTTCGCAAATAATTCTTTGAACGCTTCTACCATCTCTTGCCATGATTTAACACCGCTAACATCATTTG
>JAEIGA010008727.1_pt1 | contig 15341 bp, 15 predicted proteins | sample 9270691 | NCBI WGS metagenome assembly JAEIGA01 (sample SAMN17057246, study PRJNA624740) | gut metagenome | biome: biome; isolation source: fecal sample | host: Bos grunniens | place: China: Xizang | collected 2019
GAAAATTGTTCCTACCTTTGCAATCCCAAACGACAAAAACAGCGTTTGAGACACCTAAATTCCCGAATAGCTCAGTTGGTTAGAGCATCTGACTGTTAATCAGAGGGTCCTTGGTTCAAGTCCAAGTTCGGGAGCAAAGAGGATGGCTAGAAAGTCATCCTTTTTTCAAAAGACATAAAATTCCCGAATAGCTCAGTTGGTTAGAGCATCTGACTGTTAATCAGAGGGTCCTTGGTTCAAGTCCAAGTTCGGGAGCAACTAAAAATCAAGCACTTACGAAGAAATTCGCAAGTGCTTTTTCTTTTACCATCCCTTTCTGATGTTATCGGCCATGATGGCTATAAGGCGTCGACGGGCCTCGATGCTTGCCCATGCGACATGAGGAGCAAGATGCATTCGCTCCGGATGCTGCATCATGAGATAAGGATGATCTTCCGGAATAGGCTCGGTGACGAACACATCCATTCCCGCACCGGCGATGACACCTTTATCAACAGCTTCAGCAAGTTCCTCCTCAACCACAATGGCACCACGCCCCATATTTATGAGATAGGCAGTCGGCTTCATCATCGCAAGTTCCTTTGTTCCAATCAGTCTGTTTGTCCTTTCATTGAGAGGTGCATGGATTGAAACAATGTCCGACTCTGCAAGAAGCTGCTCAAGAGGAAGACACGGATAATCATGACAATGTCCGGTACCCGAAGTCGAGAAGTAGCAGACTTTCATGCCGAAGGCTTCGGCAATCTGCGCAACCTTCTTTCCGATGTTGCCCAGACCTATGATTCCAATGGTCTTTCCTGCAAGTTCCCACCAGTTCCAGTTCGGATCAGTGAACATGCCGCTTCGTGAATAATCTCCGGATTTTACGCTGTCGTCAAAATATCTGCCTCCTCCAACCAATGAGAGCAGATGCATGAATGTAGACTGTACTACAGAATCTGTTGAATAACCTACAGCATTGCGGACAGGAATACCCTTTGAAGCCGCATACTCCACATCTATATTGTTTACCCCGGTAGCTGCGATGCAGATAAGCTTAAGATTTGGAGCTGCATCGATAAGATCCCTGTCTACAAGTACCTTATTGATGAGCAGCACATCAATATCCTTTACTCTCTCACGCGCTTCCTCAGGAGTCGAACTTTCATATCTGACGAAATCACCTAGGCATTCAAACGGCTCAAACGACACATTGCCCATCGTCGCCGCATCCAGAAAAACTATCTTCATATTCTCTATACAATTTCTTGTAAATATAATGACATAATGCCACTATACAAAAAAAGAGTTCAACTTCCGCTGAACTCTTTGCTGGTGCCCGAGATAGGAGTCGAACCTACACGCCGTGAAGCACTCGCACCTGAAACGAGCGTGTCTACCATTTCACCACTCGGGCTTGGAAAAGCGGGACAAAGATATAAAATGTTTTTGAATTACGAACTATATTTTTGCTCTTTTCCCTAAATGATCACGCTATAATGATATTCATTGTCCCAGTCTTCCAATATAAGAGTCAGATTAGTAAGCGAGTAATCAAGTCCTATCGTGAGGTCACGCAGATCCGGCTCTGTCCAGTCATATCCGCTTGCTGAAATATATTCACCGATGGCAAACACCCTGAGAGTTCCTGATTCATCCCTCACCTCAAGACGCAATGAGTCATCTGACTGCCGAGGAACAGAAACTTCACATATTCCGTCATCACCCACATCCATCACATAGCTGAAGTCTCCCTCCGAAAGCGTCCCATCAAAATGATAACCGTTTACATTCCCCTTAAGCTCAAGACAATACGGGAACTCACCGCTTGCACTCAGACATATAGTTATATTGCAATGATTCTTATTGAGAATCACCTTCTCCCGTACAGATTCCCCCGATGCATCGATCCAGGAATGATGCATATATATTTCTGGGAACTCATTGCCGGCAGGCACAATGATTCCGTCGGGACCTACTCCATCCACTCCTGCTCCATAAGACACCCACACCGAAATCTGCCCATGAGGGACTTCCACAAAATAATGTTCCGATAAATCCTTACTGTTTATGATATCCTTGAAGATAAAGCCGTCAGAGCCGGTAAGAAACACTGAAGCATATTCAACCACCTCATTATCAATCTCATTCATATCAAGGAAGAGACGGCATGGGCAGACCGTCCTGTCCTCTTTTACAGAACAACATGTCAAAGCTACACTCATGCATAGCGCCATACAGAATCTGACAAGCTTCATCTTCAAGTCCTCCATTAAAGTTCCACTTTTGACGTAGTGTCAACCCAATCGTTCACAGTGACCGCAGCCAGAAGGTCTACAGGAGATAACAGGATGTCAGGAGAGTCCTTTCCCAATCCTTTGATCGTCACATCGTACAGATATTTATTATTGGACGTGATATTCGACAGTTCGATAGGATAATAATATGTATCACCATCCAATTCAGCTTCTATGACCAGTCTGGTTAGAGCAGACGAGGAGTTCGGATAGCAATAGAAATAGTGGTCAGTTTCATACTTCTGCCCACCGGAGGTAATCGATCCCTCTGCAACAGCATCGTAAAGGATATCAAGGGTATTATCCTCATCTAAAGCTCCCACGTTATAGATATGATCAGGTGCGACAGTATCGATATAAGCCCTGTCACCGGCAGCATTGATCAGATATACACTTTTAATCGCAAATGGAAGTGTTCTGAGATATGGTGCAGTAAAACTGAGTGCAACTGACCTCAGTCCGACCATCGCAGCAAGTCGCGTGACAGGAATCAGTACAGAACCAGATTCCACGACATCATGCTTCACACTACCGACCATCACACAGTTATTCTGGTTCGTGGTTTCAAGAGTCGCCTTTCTTGCAGAAAACTCCTCAAGAGTTGTTACACCTGTTTCTGTCTTTGCGTTCACCAGGGTGACGATAGTCTTGGAACCCGCAGTGCAGCTGAATGTAACCTGTGAACCGCTTGTCGAAGCCGACGTCTCAAATAATCCGTGTTTGTTGAATACAAATACCTGAAGAGTATTGATGCTGCCGTCATTTATCTTTCCGGTAATCTTGGTATTCATGGCAAGGTCAGACACGTTCACCGTAAGTTCAACCTGTTTCTGATCTGTCACAGGATAATTGTGTTCAGGTGTCACACCATTATCCGGCGCAAACCCGGCCTTGCTGCAGCCCGTCAGGGCCAGAGCAGCTGCGAAAGCTGCGAAATAAATTCTTTTCATCATAATTTTTAAGCAGTTAAAAAGTTAGTAATTAATATTTTATCAGCTGATACATTTCAGGATCAAGATTTGCCCTATATTCCATATAAGGATCATATGCAAGACATAGCTGGTAATATTTCCTGGCCTCATCCAACCTTTCAAGGCGGACAAGGACCATAGCTTTCAGATAACAGACCTTAGGGTCAGCATCCTCAAGTCGGCAAAGTACATCCCACGCCGAATGATTATAGTCTGCCGACATGAACGCCAAAGCGGCATTATAGTCATCATACGGCCGCAAAATCGTCACCGCCTTCTTATAGTCAAGTTCTTTAAGAGCCTGTACACCGGACATATACAGCGTATCAAGCTCCGTAGTATGCACGGTATCCTTCTGCATGCCCACCCTGTGCAGGTGGAAGTCAAACCTGACACTTCTCAGCTTGGGATAAAGCGTTGCCCGCATATAGAGGTATTCAGGCATAGAAGACAATTTCGTTTCCCTGACATCAGGATCACTGACTTCTTCCATGACCTTCAGAATCCTACGACGGGCCTGACTGGAAATCAAAGTGTCATTCTTTACCAGCAGTTCAAGCTGGTCCCAGTTCTCAGGCATCTCGGATGTCCTCATGCTGTCCCGCCAATGTGACGGTACATAATCATCGATATACCTCAGAACAGACTCTGATCTGGCTTTTGAAAGCAGTCTGTTGGAGTACCAGGAACCCTCTGGAGAACATGAAGCCATTACAATAAGAGAGTCAAGTTCAAGTTCTTCCCTTGCCAGGACGTCATCCATACATTTCCTGACTCTGCGTAATTCAGAAGCATTATCGCCCAACGTGGTATCGATTTCCGCACTTCCTACAGCAAAGTCTATCAACGCCTTCGTATTGTCATATACACGTCTTTCCAAAACAATCATCCTATAGTGCGGACTTTCATCCGCAAGTGTCGCCAGCGAACTTATATAAAAGGTAAGATCTTCAGGGAAAGGAAGTTCCGCCACACATACTCCTTTTTCGTACAGACTGCCGTCAAGAGAAACCACAACCTTCTTCAAAGCAGGACGACTGCGGAACGTATGGATGTACCTGTATATGAAATCTCCACCATGATCTACAAGTACAGTGTCCAGTCTTATACCTTCCCTTACAATAGGATCCTTTACATATTTCCTGAACATTCGGTCTGCACGCTCTTTCTTTCTCTCATTACGCTGCCATTTAAGATGCTTGGTATAATGATAGAAGGCCTCTTTCTGTGTAACTCCGAAGAGATTTTCCGCCATAGGCTCCGAGATATATGAAGTATCCCTCTTCATCCGATAGGTTTCCGGAAAATGACGCTGCAGGAATATCTCCAGCTGATGTACCCTGAGAAAATCAGTGGTATCGGTTATTATTGATCCGAGGAATGCCCTGTATCTTTCATAACCCCTCAACTGGGCTGCGCGGTAGTTCTTTCCTGTGATATAGACAGGATCAAGGGAAAGTGTATCGTTCTGTATCTTCATGACCGGACATATCTTCAGCTGCCAATGTGAATCTGACAGACCGGAAGGGACGGTGATATCAAAGCTAATTGACACATAACCGGCCCTTTCAGCTACATTACGGAATCTTGCGACCACCCTGGAGGCTGAGATGACATCAGTCGCTACCATCTCACCGGTCTCGGAATCCCTGATTGCATTCATGATGACAGGTCCATCCGCCAAAGAGCCCCTGATACTATCAATCTCAACAGTGGCTGATGTATCTTCGAGAGGTTTGTCTTCAGAGACAGAAAGCCCCACCTCAACCTTGCCTTTCCTTATCTCCTGCATCTTGAAATATGAAGCGCAGGAGCTTAGGAGAAGCATAGAAACAATCAGATATCTACCCTTAGAATACATATGCAATTGAAATCATCAGATCATCTGGAAGGACAAACAAACGTTTCCCCGTACTCATAAGCAACCCGCAGACCGGGCAGGAATAACGACGGTACACATCCAGTCCTCCCCAGAATCCAACACCGAATTCTATATTGAAATGTTTGGAAAGCATATGGGTATATCCGGCATAAAGCCCCATTCCTCCTCTGTCTCCCTCCTCTGTTTCATCGGACCACACTCCACCGAAACTATACTCCTGATACCTCAACTTTCCTGCAAACCACCATCCGGACATGGTATGCCATGGCCATACCCTCGCCCCGAGGGCATATGACTGCTGCCTGAGCTGCATCTGTTCCTCCGGATCACCCTTCATATATGTGAACGGATTATATCTCATACCCGCGGTAAGGCTCCAACGTCTTGAGACAGAATACGATGCATCAAGATTCACGGTACCAAGACAAGCATAGTCCAATATATTGGTGGACAGGCTGAATTTCTGTGCCTGAGCTGAAATCGCTGCGCAGGCAAGCAGAACAGAAATCATGACACGTCTGAACATACTCAATATCTGCTGAATACCTGTTCTATCACTGTCCTCTTCGACGGGAATCTGTCTATCAGCGTTGTCTTGAGAGCAGTCTTGGAAGTGACTTCAGGATCAAGGACTGAAAATATGTCAGAGCAGGAGAATCCCCTTTCGTCAAGAGAGCGGAATATCTGCGGATAGAACCAGAAAGAAGTACCGAAGGATGGGAAAGCCCCACCATATCTATCCTTAAACACAAGGCTTTCAAGATAGTATGCCCACATCTCTCCTACCTCAACCAGACCATGGTTCATGGTCGTACCATCCCCATACGTATTTCCTCCTGACCTTATGAACGATTCTATTATATCCAGAATATATCCATTCCAATACTTTGTTCCGACCTTGTTGAAATGGCTCGTGTGGGCAAGTTCATGACAGGTTGTGGAATATATTTCCCTATACTCATCCTTTCCATCGAGTCCGATGGTCACATCAGGAAGGAAGAATTCGACAAGTGCCGCAAAAGAGCCAAGATACTTGGCTATAAGGTCAGAACGTACCGCAGCCCCATGATGCAGCATGACAGCACTGCTTGCCTGCAAGCCAGGGAAAAGCCATATCCGCAGGTCAACAGGAGGAGCGGAGATATCAAGATCGACGAAAGAACACCTTGATATATAATCATATACAGCATTATTGACAACACATCGATTGAAAAGTTTTTCTTCAGAATCCGGAGTAACAGTCATATTCACTCCCTCCGGACCTGACTTACCTAATGTCGACACAGATGCAGGTACAAGCACCAGATTGAAACCTATGGAGAAGTTTTTCTCATTCTCAAAAATGAGTCTGTAGCGCAGATTTGCAGAAAACTTCTTGGACATCCTATAATATCCGTCTCTGTCTGTATAGCTATGGTCAAACTTGACAAAGGAATTACATGACACCCTTACACCGGCTACACCGAACGGCTTGCCGCCATTGGCATGCCTGTCCACTATGGTTATACGTCCTGACGGGACCACCTTGGATGAAGCCTTGGTAAGGGGCTCAGGAATCCTGTCAGAATTTCCTGTCAGGACATAAGACTGTCGCTCTACAGCCTCCCAATCTATATCGTCTGCCCTCGTTCCAGAATCATGCTCGGAAATATAACATTCATCTATCAGTTCATAACGGATGGATGGAAATTCAAAATCAGGGGATACGACCGCATACTGCCAAGTCATCTGATCTTCAGGAATCTCAGGATCATGATACCAATCCCCCTCAACCATGATATCATAATCCATAGGATGGTCGATCATCTCAACTCCCATGTCTACGAGAAGATCGTATTCCTCCTCATCAGCAGGAAGGAAACGCACATAAAGGTCAGTACTCTTGATGTCGACCCTGTCCGCCTTAGTAGGATACAGTGATTTGAAGGCCTTGGTCATGTTTTCCGTCGTATAAGGATTCTCAAGACGGTCACCAAGGACAATCATTTCATGCTTAAGTTCACGACCATAGTCATAATCGACATCAAGACCGGAATCAAACTCATTTTTGCCGCAGGACATGAATGACAATGTCACAAGAACAGCGATAAATCTACCTCTCATAATCTTATCATTTAATTACGGAGGCAAAGTTCCAGAGTAATACCCGTGTAACAAAAAAGTACACGGTTAATTAAAAAAATCGCCCTCAGACACACGTCTAAGGGCGTTTCTAGGTAGCAATTTTATCCTGTTTCTTCAAAAAATAAGATAAAATCCTGTATAGGGCATTCCTGCCTGTATAAGGAATCACTTAAAAGAATGACACTGTCTGCTGCTCCACAGCCGAAAGGAGGCTGTTCGCAACTCGGCTTACGCCGAAACGGAACAGGTCCTTGTTAAGCCACTCCTTGCCGAGAATGGTCGAAACGATCGAATAATAGCACAGCGCATCAGCAGCAGAAGATATTCCGCCTGCAGGTTTGAAACCGATCTTCTTTCCTGTCAGCTCATAGTATCTGGCGATGCACTCACACATCACATATGCAGCCGCCGGTGTCGCATTGACATCCACCTTTCCAGTAGAGGTCTTGATGAAGTCTGCGCCTGCTTCCATAGCAAGGAAAGATGCATTGGCAATAGCTTCAGGAGTACGGAGAAGTCCTGTCTCAAGAATGACCTTCAGGTGAACGTGACGGTTCTGCTTCGATGCAACAGCATCGATGCATGCACGTATCTGACGGAGTTCCTCAGATGCGGCCTCATAGTCTCCGGCAAGGAATGCATTGAGCGCCAATACTATATCTACCTCATCAGCACCCTGCTCAACAGCCATTTCGCACTCCTTGAGCTTGACTTCCAGGAAACTCTGGGAAGAAGGGAAGCAAGCAGATACAACAGTTATGTTGAAGTCACACTGCCTTGCCTCCTTGACGGTAGCCGCAAAGTTTGAATATACACATACAGAAGCCGGAAGAGGCCACTTCGGATAAGATTCGCCGAAGGTATTGACCTTGTTTACGAGCTTCTTGACAGAAGCTGGTGTATCATCCGTCTTCAATGTAGTAAGGTCCATCATTGAGAAGCAATCCTTATATACCTGCTCTGAAGCCACTTTGTCCAGATTTGCAGCAATAAGTTCAAGACCATGGCCAATAACCTGTGAATCAGGAGCGTAGCCATACTTTGTCAAAAAATCTGTCATATGATAATAAATATTTAAAATTTCAATTTAGAGTCAACTATTATGGTGACCGGTCCATCATTCACAAGCGACACCTTCATGTCCGCTCCGAATATTCCTTTCCCTACGGGCTTATCCAGTTCGGATTCAACCTTCCTGACGAATTCTTCATAAAGAGGTATTGCGACATGAGGCTTCGCGGCCTTTATATATGAAGGTCTGTTTCCCTTTACTGTAGATGCATATAAGGTAAACTGGCTTACTATGAGCACTTCACCATCCACATCCTTTACCGAAAGATTCATCACTCCATCCGCATCATCAAAGATACGCATTGCCGCCAGCTTTCTGGCGCACCAGTCCAGGTCTTCCTCCGTGTCTTCATCGATGAAAGCCGCCAGGACCATCAGTCCCTTGCCTATCGACGAAACATATCTCTCCGACTGCACCTCTACCGATGCATTTGTCACTCTCTGTATTACAAGCCTCATATCATCCTCTTATCTGTACATCATATCCCTCATCCACAAGCGGCTGGACGAAATCCTTCATCTCTGCAACGGTATATTTCCCGAGAGACTTGTCAGGCGTCTCCCTGTCAATTGTATATACCATCACCTGACGAGGTTTAAGCTCCCTGACTATATCCAGCCATGCTGCAAGAGGCTCCGGTGCAGCCGTATCAAAATCAGGTGACTTCAGGAACATCGTCTGGAGTATGAAATTGCCTTCAAATCCCTTGAGATTTTCTACTACATCCCCAAGTCTGTATGTTCCCACAGGTTTGTTGATCATGGCAACCAGTCTGTCATCAGATGCATCCACCTTCAATATAGGATTGTCAACCTTCTTGAGAGCATCGGAAACAGCTTTCCTGCCTATCAATGTCGCATTGGACAGCACAGACACCTTTGCATGTGGGAAGAATCTGTCCCTCAGTTTCAAAGTAACATCTATAATGCCAGGGAAATCAGGATTCATGGTCGGCTCACCGTTACCGGAAAACGTTATGGAATCGACCGGCGTGCCTTCGGCAGCCAATCTCTCCATCTTTTCGGTAAGAGCTGCCTCAGTCTCCTCCAATGTCGGGAAACGTCTGTCAGCCACACCATCTGCATTCCATCCGCACTCGCAATATATGCAGTCAAAGTTACATAGCTTCCCCTTGGACGGTAAGATATTTACCCCCAAGGAAGACCCCAGCCTGCGGCTGAATATAGGTCCGAAGACTATATCATCAAAATGCAGCATCAGATTATCCTCTTTGAACGGCTGCTGGCTGTAACACAACCATCAGAGTCAACATCACTTATCAAAACTATGCCAGGACGCTTTCCTGCAGAAATGCTTCCCAATCCGTCATCCTTTCCCAGGAATCTCGCACCGTTAAGGCATGCCCATGTAAGAATCTCGTTCATAGGTACTTCAGGGAAGTTTGCATGAAGACAATACATCTCCTTCACCATATCAAGATCATCATTACTTGATAGGGAATCTGTACCTATGGTTATGTTCAGTCCGTTCTTCCTCATCAGAGGGACAGGAGGTAATGCATTATGAATAAAGATGTTTGATAGAGGGCAAAGTGCCCAATATACGTTCTTCATGACCTTTCCGGCTGCATCTATGTCATCCTGGGCCAGACACACATTATGTACAAGCAGGATATGGGCATCATAAGGTGCAGGCTGAGCATCGGCAAGCCTGTCAATGAAATACTTGAGAGATGATTCACCTGTTACCGGAGGTGTACTCATTCCTGACCTCCTGCGGTTCTCATACATGGCTCCGCTTCCTGACCTCAACAGGTCCTCTTCCTCCCGGCTTTCCTGCGAATGATAAGAGATGAAGCCTTTAGCGAGTCCTGCAGCTGAAGAGGCACTCAACAACTGCGGGCTCATCGTATAGCATGAATGTGGCGTAGGGGCCGCATCGATACCAGCCTCATCTGCCAGAACATTCAATTCAGTGACATCCTTCATCACTCCATCACACATCTCCGGTTCACTGCCGAAGACTTCCAGGAAAGTCCTTGTGTACATAGGATGCCTCTTCTTTATATCAAATGATGAATCGTCATTGCTGATATCAGCCATAGCCGACACACCGTCATTCCACATCTTGTCCATCCACTCACGCACCAGAACCTGTTTCGCATCCCTACCAGCCCAATCACGCAATTCATTGATCTGGTCTATGAAGCCTGCCATTCCGGTACCCTTGCGGAACTTCTTATGCAGATGCGACAACTCGACATGACAATGCGCATTCACGAAGCCAGGAACAACTGCTCCCTTGCCTATAATCTCACCTTCTACGCATTCCCCTACTGCAGTCACAGTGCCGTCGGCATCATCATACTCTACATAGGCATTCCTCAATGGAGAAATTCCGTCAAGTGTATATACATACTCTGCTGTAATTCTTCTTATGCTCATGTCTATATCCTATCCTTATGTAGTTTCTGCAGTCTGCTGAGATCCGGTCCTCTAAGTATCTTAGGGACATCTGGAGTCGTATCAGCTGTATTCAATGTATCTGCCACTGCGACGCTATCCTTGACCGCCAATGTATCAACATCAGCAACAATCATCCTTACTCCTTCATAAACAGTATCAGTATATTGCACTCGCTCAATCTTATGGACAAAATAGGCTGTATCAAGCTCTATCTTCACCGTATCAGCCCAATCAAGGGGACGATAATTCTCGACTGAATTGATGAAATGCCTGAACTCCGGAAGTTCTACTGCATTCAAGGCCTTCTTCTGCTTGGCTGCCAGAATCAGCTCGTGTTGTCTTTTCCTAAGGTCCTTAAGCTGCTCGTTAAGGATCTTGGATGTCGAGCGGAGTATTCTCGAGAATCTTTCCGGATCATCCATATATCGGTCCACACTCAGCTGATAATCCTCAGACGTATATCCGTATTTTTCCAGGATAGGCTCGTATACCAGTGACGTATCAGCAATCCTTTTCAGGCTCGGTGTACTCTGCACCCACTGGTCAGTCACGAGTATTTCCGCATAAATCCTGGCCAGTTTGCCTCGAGGTATGACACTGGATCCCTCCCTTCTGCATGAAGAGAAGATAGCCAGCGCTACGGCCAGAATTACAAGGATATGACGAAGACGTACTTTCATCTTATCTCAATGTAGCACCGAATTCGTTCTGGAATGTAGAAAGAAGCTTGCTCATTACCCTTTCCACATCATTGTCGGTCAACGTCTTCTCAAGATCCTGAAGTACGAAGCTCAAAGCATACTGTTTCTTGCCCTCTGCGATCTTGTCACCTCTATAGACATCAAAGAGACCTACCTGCTTGAGCAGTTTCTTTCCTACACGGAAGGCACTCTTGCGGAGATCGGCATAACTTACTGACTCATCAAGAAGAAGCGCAAGGTCACGTCTTACTTCAGGGAACTTCGGAAGCTCCTTATAACGTATCTTGTTTCTCTTTATGAGTTCGAATAGAGCAGGCCAGTTGATTTCAGCAGCGAATACAGGCTGCTTGATACCGAACTGCTTCAGCCTTGCAGGAGAGATGGTACCCATTACTGCAAGCGGCTGATGCGAACCTGGAAGATTATATGCAAGTCCTTCCGAGAAGAGGTCAGCAGGAGCTGCCTCTGTCTCAAGCGAATAGATATCGCATCCGAAACGCTTGAGCAGGAGTTCGAGATATCCCTTGAGCTGGAAATAATTACCCTTGCCCGGATCGACTCTCCAGGACTTGTCAGGCTGACCGCTTATGAAGAGCGCATAACATGTATGCTCCTCGTATGACTCAAGAGTCTTACCGTCAGTTTCAGGCTTGAATGAATATACCGAACCGTATTCGAAGGTCTTGATGTTCGTTATCTGACGATTGATGTTATATGCTATGACCTCAAGACCGTTAAGAAGGAGGGTCTGCCTCATCACATTGAGGTCAGAGCTGAGCGGGTTCATGATCCTTACGCACTTCTCCTCAGGGAAAGTCTTGAGTTTAGAATAATATTCAGATCTGGTGAGAGAGTTATTCATCGTCTCGACGAAGCCGTTGGCAGCAAGGAAGTCTGCGATGGACTTACGGACCTGCTCAGGCTCAGGCTTCTGAGGCGCATTCACAGACATTCTCATTGCCTGCGGAAGCTCGATATTGTTATAACCGTATATACGGAGAATCTCCTCAACGATGTCGCACTCACGGTATACATCAATCATGTATGAAGGTACAGCAACCTTTGCTCCTGTCTCTGTCTTCTCGATGAACTCATATGCAAGGCCTTCGAGAATACCCTCGATCACTTCGTGACCGAGTTTCTTGCCCACAAAGTTCTCAATTCGGTTGTAATCGAGGTCAACCACCTTCTTCTCTATCTTCTCAGGATAGAACTCCTGCATTCTTCCTACAATCTGGCCTCCGGCAAGTTCCTGTATAAGGAGGGCAGCTCGCTTTGCTGCATATTCCACTACGAGAGGATCCGCGCCACGCTCATATCTGAATGATGCGTCAGTCTTGAGAGTGTGTCTCTTCGAGCTCTTTCTGATCGATACAGGGTTAAAATATGCACTCTCGAGGAACACATCGACTGTGGACTCTGTCACACCTGATTCTTCACCACCGAACACACCTGCAAGACACATAGGCTTCTCAGCGTTCGCAATCATGAGGTCTGCAGCGCTCAATGTGCGCTCTACGCCATCAAGGGTCACAAACTTCTCGCCTTCCTCAGCCCTGCGGACAACCACCTTGCCGCCTGCAATCTTTGCTGCATCAAACGCATGAAGAGGCTGACCGATCTCGTGGAGTACGAAATTGGTTATGTCGACGATATTGTTGATAGGTCTCAGACCTATGGCAAGGAGCTTCTTTTGGAGCCACTCAGGTGAAGCAGCAACCTTTACGCCCTTGATTGTCGTACCTGTATATCTTGGGGAACCGTCAGATGCAAGCACCTCGACAGGAATAGCACCTTCTGCATCATTGTCCGCCCATGCAGAGATGTCAGGCATATTGAACTTACATGGAACGCCATTGTGCTTGAGATAAGCATAGAGGTCTCTTGCCACACCGATATGCGAAGCCGCATCCACACGGTTGGCAGTGAGGCCGATTTCGATGAGAGCATCAGTAGCAAGACCGAGGTACTCCTTTGCCGGGGTACCTACAACTGCCTCAGGATCAAGGACCATGATGCCATCATGAGACTCACCTATACCAAGCTCATCCTCTGCGCATATCATACCGAAAGACTCAACTCCACGGATCTTTGACTTCTTGATCTTGAAGTCCTCACCGAGCACGGTTCCTACAGTTGCAAGAAGAACCTTCTGTCCGGCAGCCACGTTAGGTGCGCCGCAAACCACCTGAAGCAGTTCAGGATCGCCTGTATTAAGCTTTGTGATGTGAAGATGGTCAGAATCAGGGTGTTCCACACACTCTACAACTTCTGCAACGATAACACCTGCGAGACCGCCTGGAATCTCCTCTATCTGCTCGAGGGAATCAACTTCAAGTCCGATTGAAGTCAGCGCTTCTGCAACGGCCTCTGGAGAGAGGTCACACTCAAGATATTCCTTGAGCCAATTGTACGAAATCTTCATATATTGTATTCTTTAATCATTCATAAAACTTCATTCCGGATGAGGGCTAAGCAATATCATCCTTTGAGAAGAGCGAGCCTACAAACTCCTTCTTGTCAAACACCTTCAGGTCCTCAACTCCTTCACCTATGCCTATGAACTTCACAGGGACCTTGAACTGGTCAACTATTCCGACCACTACTCCTCCTTTCGCAGTACCGTCAAGTTTGGTAACAGCCAATGCGGTTATGTCTGTGGCTCTGGCAAACTCCTTGGCCTGCTGATATGCATTCTGTCCGGTTGAGGCATCGAGTACAAGCAACACCTCATGTGGTGCATCAGGAACGACCTTTCTCATTACATTGCGGATCTTCGTAAGTTCATTCATCAGGTCAATCCTGTTATGCAGACGTCCCGCAGTATCAATTATCACTACATCAGCATCCTTGGCAACAGCAGACTTGACAGTATCAAATGCGACAGACGCAGGATCAGAGCCCATCGCCTGCTTGACTATATCCACGCCTGCACGCTCCGACCAGACTGTAAGCTGGTCGACCGCAGCAGCGCGGAAAGTATCTGCGGCACCAAGGACCACCTTCTTGCCCTGTGCCCTCAGATTGCTCGCGATCTTACCTATGGTTGTGGTCTTGCCTACACCATTGACTCCAACCACCATCATGACATACGGCTTCTTCGTGAAGTCGAATGGTTTCACTTCATCCTGCTCAGAATCGACATCAAGCAGCATAGCTATCTCATCCCTGAGGATATCCACGAGCTCGTCGAGTGAAACATATTTATCACTCCTGACTCTCTCCTCAAGTCGCTCGATTATATTCATTGTGGTATCAACACCCATATCGGTCGCAAGGAGCGCCTCCTCTATAGCATCAAGAAGTTCTTCATCAACCTCTGTCCTACCCACAATAGCCCTTGAGAGCCTCTCAAAGAAACTTCTGTTGGTCTTCTTTACACCTTTATCGAAAATACCCATAAATTATACGTTTAACTTACAAATATACAGGTTTTCGGGATAATAAAAAAGAGGCACAGCCGAATTTCAGCTGTGCCTCTTTACATCTTGAAGAGGAATTATTTCTTTGCGAAGAAATCCTTAGCCTCTGACTCCTCAACGAGCTGCTCAGTAAATACATAAGCGCCAGTCTTAGGAGACTTGTCCATACGGATACACTTAACCATCTTCTTGAGTGTACCGGCCTTGAAGGTTGCGACTGCTTTCTTTGCCATTTCTTAATCCTCCTTAATTATTTAATCTCGCGGTGAAGGGTAACCTTCTTCAGGAACGGATTATACTTCTTACGCTCCAGACGCTGAGTTGTGTTCTTCTTGTTCTTTGTAGTAATGTATCTTGAGATACCTGGTACACCGCTCTCTCTCTGCTCAGTGCACTCAAGGATGACCTGCACCCTGTTACCTTTTGCTTTCTTTGCCATAATTCGTAAAATTAAACAAGGTTAATAA
>JAEIGA010008728.1_pt1 | contig 15340 bp, 9 predicted proteins | sample 9270691 | NCBI WGS metagenome assembly JAEIGA01 (sample SAMN17057246, study PRJNA624740) | gut metagenome | biome: biome; isolation source: fecal sample | host: Bos grunniens | place: China: Xizang | collected 2019
GTAGAAAATGGATGAGCCTGGATCACCCTGACGTCCAGAACGTCCACGAAGCTGGCGGTCCACACGGCGACTCTCATGACGCTCTGTACCAATGATGGCAAGTCCGCCCGCTGCTTTCACTTCGTCAGAGAGTTTGATGTCGGTTCCTCGTCCTGCCATGTTGGTAGCAATAGTCACTGCACCCAAGAGCTTTTCTTCCTTAGTTCCATCCTCGTTGATCACTTCTCCCAATGTGCTCTGACCTGCCAATGCCACGATGTCAGCCTCTTTCTGATGGAGCTTTGCATTGAGCACCTGGTGTGGTATCTTGCGCATGGAGAGCATGCGTGAAAGGAGTTCTGAGATTTCTACAGAAGTGGTGCCGACAAGAACAGGGCGTCCGCTATTGCGCATCTTGACAATCTCTTCAATGACAGCATTATATTTCTCACGATTGGTCTTGTAGACACGGTCGTTCATGTCGTTACGGGCGATAGGGCGATTGGTTGGGATTTCCACAACATCAAGTTTGTAGATGTCCCAGAACTCGCCAGCCTCTGTAATCGCTGTACCTGTCATGCCTGCCAGCTTGTGGTACATACGGAAATAATTCTGCAAGGTGATGGTTGCGAATGTCTGCGTAGCCGCTTCAACCTTTACGCGTTCCTTGGCTTCAACTGCCTGATGGAGTCCATCGCTCCAGCGTCTTCCGTCCATGATACGACCTGTCTGCTCATCAACAATCTTCACCTCGCCGTCCATAATGACATAGTCGTCGTCTTTCACAAACATGGTGTAAGCCTTCAGAAGCTGCTGTATGGTATGAACACGCTCAGACTTCAAAGCGTAGTCTTGCATAAGTGCATCCTTCTTGGCTAGCTTTTCCTCCTCAGAGTTGAAAGCCTCATTTTCCAGTTCAGAAAGTTGAGTGGTAATATCAGGGAGGACAAAGAACGTGTCATCTTTGACTATATTGGCAATGAGCAGATTACCCTTGTCTGTCATCTCAACAGACTTCTGCTTCTCATCAACCACAAAGAAGAGTGGCTCGATAGCCTCGGGCATCCTGCGATTGTTGTTCTCCATATATATTTCTTCCGTCTGCAAAAGTCCAGTCTTAATGCCTGGCTGCGAAAGATACTTGATAAGAGCATTGTTCTTAGGAAGGCTCTTATAAGCACGGAACAGAGAAAGGAATCCTGCCGTAACATTTTCCTTGTCATCTGACTCTATAAGTTTCTTTGCTTCTGCCAAATAGTTCTGTGCAAGACGGCGTTGTGCCTCAACGAGCTGTTCGACAATGGGGCAATATTCTTCAAACATTTGCACATCGCCTTTTGGTACAGGGCCAGAGATGATGAGTGGAGTACGAGCATCGTCAATCAGCACAGAGTCAACCTCGTCGACAATTGCATAATTATGGACCCTCTGCACAAGGTCTTTGGGAGCCATTGCCATATTGTCACGCAAATAGTCGAAGCCGAACTCATTATTTGTACCAAACGTAATATCTGCCTGATATGCCTTGCGACGCGCTTCTGAATTAGGCTGGTGCTTGTCAATACAATCCACGCTTAAACCATGGAACATGTAAAGTGGGCCCATCCATTCCGAGTCTCGCTTAGCGAGGTAGTCGTTGACAGTCACTACATGTACGCCATTACGTGACAAGGCGTTAAGGAATACAGGAAGGGTGGCAACCAGCGTTTTTCCTTCACCTGTTGCCATCTCGGCAATCTTTCCTTGATGAAGAACAGTACCACCAAAAAGCTGAACATCGTAATGAATCATGTTCCAAACAGTCTCATTTCCCCCTGCGACCCAATGATTGTGCCAAACAGCCTTGTCTCCATCTATATCAACAAAGTCATGATTGATAGAAAGATCGCGGTCGAAATCAGTTGCAGTTACAATGATATCGCCATTGTTTGCTTGAGCAAAACGGCGAGCGGTATCTTTCACAATAGCATAAACAGTTGGAAGAACCTCAGTAAGGCCTTCTTCGAAGATGTCCATCACTTCGACTTCTTTCTTGTCTATAGCTTCAAAGAGAGGCTGACGCTTGTCAATTTCGGTCGCTTGGATTTTCTCTTTGAGTTCAGCTATTTCTGCTCGCTTGTCCTTTACCTTGTCTTGGAGAAACGCTTTTATCTCATCTACTTTTGCACGAAGTTCATCGTTAGAAAGTCTTTGAATTTCTGGTTCAACAGCAAGAATTTGGTCAACAATAGGACGTATTTCTTTGATGTCGCGAGTAGCTTTGTTGCCAAACAGGCTGCTGAGAATTTTGTTTAATGAAAATGACATTTTATATTTAATTTATTATTTACAATCTGATTATTTATTCAAAAAAGCGGAGGAGTTGAACATGCATTAGGTGCTCTGATTCTAATATGATGCGCAATAGTAGGTGCGATGCAGTCGATGGTGACAGGCGTAGCAACCTTTTCTGCTTTTATCGTATATCCAAAGAATATCAAAGGAAATTCAAAGAAGGAATCACGTTGCATTTTTTTTGTCCCTCTATCTTCGTTGACAAGATTCCATCCTGGCGAAACTTGTACAATGATATCGCCAGAGCATTTAGGGTTGAATCCATTTCTGATGTTGCTAATACCTGGTGTCCATGCTCCTTGGGTGATACGATGAGCTGTAAACACATCTTTCACGCCGCTAAATTGAAAGAGGAAGTCTTCGCAATGTTCAAGTATCTCGGCCAGTTTCAGCTGCTTCTGCTCTAACAGTTTATGGTTGATATAGAACTGATTGCCAAAATAACTTTCTACATATTGGCCATTGCCAAACATGGCGCATAAATACATGTTGAGCAGCGTGGCGCAACGGTTGATGTTGAAATCCCCTGTTGGAATACGGTATTCTGCTATGTCGTCAGAGGCTTCTGGCTTATCGTATCCTGTCGAGGTGAGATATATCAGCGTTTTGTCTAAACCTACCAATTGGTCTATTTTAGCCAAGAGCGCTGAAAGTTCATCATCTAATCGCTTGTATGTATCCTGCAGTTCTGCTGTAGCCGTCGTGCTTGCGCCATCAAAGTTTCCTGCATAGTAGCAAACTGAAATATAGTCCGTTATTTCGTCAATTCCAGCATTGCCATTTTCAAGACAATAGCGAACGGCTTTCGTTACTTCCTCGTTAACCAACCCTGATGTCTTAAAGACCCTAAACTTGCTGTCGCCTGTAAACTTGTGGGAGAAAGACTTTTGCGAACTTGTCAGATAATAATTGTATTCTCCAATATATTCGTTGGAGGGTTTCCACGTCATCGAAGGCACCTTGTTGGCCAATGTGCCTGAATCAAGATAACGAACCCAGGAAGGCGCTTGCCCATAGTAGGTTGTTCCTGCCCATCTTCCACTTTGATTGTCTATCCACATAGCCCAATCGGCAGCATGCCCAGCAGCAAGTATGGCAGCTTCACGGAAAGGAGCAACGCTAAAAACCAATGACTTTCCTTTAGTTGCAGCCTTCAGTTCGTCTCCAATGGTGCTAACAAGCAAATTTTTCGGAGAAGAGCAATCATTTGTCTCTACACCTTTGTAATTACGATCATCAACACAGTAGTTAGTGTGCAGTTCCGTTCTGCTCATCCACTCTTCGGCAATAATTCCATGGGTATAAGGAATGGTGCCCGTCACAATAGAAGCAACGGCCGAAGCCCTGTCAATGGGCACATGCTGATATTGAACATTTGAATAAACTTGTCCCTTTTCCAGCAAGAGTTTGAATCCTCCTTCGCCATATAGGGGCATAAAAGCATTCAGGTAGTCAGAACGAAGCTGATCGATAGTAATACCCACAACAAGTCGAGGAACAACCGCCGTCTGGGCCATTGCACCTGCCATTGTTATAGAGGCAAAAAATGTTGTAAGTATCTGTTTCTTCATCGTTTCCTATGGTATGTAAAGTGCCCCTGAGACAATGCTCGTACAAACAAAGTAAGTACCACTAAATACATCGCTGTATTAAATGCCTGAGGACAGATTAACATTATGACTAAAAAGCAGAATAGTACTGCCATATTGACGTATGAAAGAATGTTCCTCTTTCCTTTCCGTGCACAGTAAATCATCCATCCTGCATAGAACAGCGCTAATGGATTCAATATTATGACCAGCCAGTTGCTATCTACAGCAGGGTGGGAGGAAAAGAAGAACAGGAAAGCGACAACTATGCCAGCCGCCCCCTGAAGAGCATGCAGGACGATGTCAAACCACTCCTGCTGCCTGTTCCTGATAAATTCGTACATGAAAAGAAAGATTGCAAACAGCAATAGAAAAGAAAACACAACAACTGGCGAAACAAGAAAAGAAGCCTTTTCTCTTTTCAGCGTTTCCTGAATTATGTCATTTGTTGTGAAAATATAAGGAATCCGGCTGCCATCGCTTTTCACAATACACGCTTCACTGGCTTCTTGTCTGAAAAAATCTGGAAGAAACATCTGAATGCGCTTGTCCACCTGCCCATCAATTTCTGAACCCAAAATCATATCAATGCCGAAACAAGTCCATGGGTCTTCTTGCAAACACTGGTGAAGCATCTGGCGTATGGTTGCATGAACGACAGGCCTTTCATAGACGACATTTCCATCAACTGCCTTTTCAATCATGTCGCGAGCACGCTCAGTACAATTGTCGTAAAGCCAAATATATCTATATTCTTGATTTTCTGGACGAATATTCTCTCGAAGAAGAAGAAAAAGATACCTGGCTTCGCTCTGCGTTAAATTAAGGATTTGCTCTTTAACGCCTGTCCCCATATAACCATAGCGAGCCACAAGATAGTTATATGGCTCAGCATTGAGCATATAATCAGTCTGGCCAAGCAAAAACTTAAAGACAAAATTATGCTCGCTGTAATCGAAACATCCATAATTGAACACAATATCTTCTCCTTGTGTATGATTCTTTACTCTTAAGGCTGTATGTCCAAATTTAGAATACAATTCAGCACCTGGAGTACAGGTCAATATAGAGATACTGATGGAATCCGCAGACGGGAATCCAATCATAGCAGAAGATACTTCCTCCTGTGCTGACATCTTAAAATTTGCCAGCATAAGTATCATTATCAATATGTATCGTTTAAGACGAACCATAACAATTTGCAAAGATACAAAAAAAAAACGAATAATCAGTTTTTCAAACTATTAAATATGAGTTTTGAGGTCCAACAAAGGAGACCTTATAGCAAAACACTTCAATTCATAGCAAATACCCTACATCTGACCACTCAAAAAATCCACATATCACCACAATTCAAGAGTCCTAAACATATCGCATCCCCTCAATAATAGCACGATGTATCTCTGGAATGGTGCACCCTGCACTGTTTTTTCGACAAGAGGTACGTCAACATTTCAATACAGGGCGCACCTATATAACAGCTTTTCATGTTCTATTAATATGAGTTCGATAAATTAAAGTTCTTACTGTTCTTTGTGTCATTTCTCATTATTGCAAACCTATTTTCAAAACAAGGATGAAATCCCGACATACTCACCGTTTGTATAATATTTTATTCACCGTTTTTGAAATATTTCGCACACGGTGAGTAAAATATTATGTAAACGACAACGGCAAAAATCACGTTCATAGATGGTTGTTCACAAGATTTACAAATTCAAAAAAAGACATTTGAAGTTAGGAAGCGAACAAATGCTGGTTTATAAAGCGAACTGACACCAGATTATGAAGCGAATCTTTTTTGTTGAATCAAGCGAACTCGCTTTCATGCGTTTTTTTCTTGAGAAAAATGTTGTTGATTCTTATTTTTTGTATGTGAGACTCTAGTAAGTTTGATAAGGCCTGCTCCTGTTCTGCATGGCCGATTTATTGTATCTTTTTCTAAGTTGAGTCACAGAACTTCATTTTTGTCGAATTCACAGTCTTGTTACAACAAAAAAATCTGCCTCCATGAGGCAGATTTTATCAAGAAGTATAGAACTTTGTTGGTTTTCAAAAAAACGAATCATCCTCCAAAGTTGTCGAAGCGAATCATGTCGTCTTCTACGCCGAGAGAGTGAAGAAGGTCAAGCACTGTCTTTGCCATCATTGGAGGACCACAGAGGTAGTACTCAACATCTTCTGGATTCTCATGCTGCTTGAGATATGTGTCGCCCATTACTGGAGCTACGAATCCTGGAGTGTACTTGATTCCAGCAGCATCAGCCTTTGGATCTGGACGGTCAAGAGCAAGATGGAAGTGGAAGTTGTCAAATTCCTTCTCAAGAGCGAGGAAGTCATCAAGGAATGGGATTTCCTCCAGAGCACGTGCACCATAGAAATACTGCATTTCGCGGTCGCGTGTATTGAGTGTCTTGAGCATGTGCATAATCTGAGCACGCAGAGGGGCCATACCGGCACCACCACCGACCCAAATCATCTCGCGTCCTGTTCCATACTGTGGACGGAACTCTCCGTAAGGACCTGACATGATAACTTTATCGCCTGGCTTGAGTGAAAAAATGTAAGATGACGCAATACCTGGATTAACATCCATGAAACCACCACCTTGCTCCTTTGGCTTGAATGGAGGAGTCGCAATACGCACGTTAAGTGTGATGATGTCGCCCTCGTCTGGATAGTTTGCCATAGAGTAGGCACGAATGGTTGGAGTATCGTTGACGCACTTGAGGTTGAAAAGACCGAAATTCTTCCATGCAGGGAGGTAAGTGTCGCCAATCAGGCTCTTGTCGAAATCCTTGTCATAATCGATTGAGAATGCAGGAATCTTAATCTGTGCATAAGAACCTGGCTCGAAGTCCATGTGTTCGCCTGGAGGAAGTGCAACTTTGTACTCCTTAATAAATGTAGCCACGTTACGGTTACCAATAACGGTGCACTCCCATTCCTTAACGCCCATAACTGAATCTTCAACTGCAATTTCAAGGTCTCCCTTGACTTTGCACTGACAGCCAAGACGAAAACCTTCCTTTATCTGCTTACGGGTAAAATGACCTCTTTCTGAATCAAGAATTTCACCTCCACCAGAAACCACTTGGCATTTGCACTGGCCACATGAACCTTTTCCGCCACATGCTGAAGGAAGGTAAATGTCTTTAGCCGCAAGAGTAGAGAGAAGGCTTGAGCCTTGCTCAACTTCAAGCTTGTCCTTTCCATTGATGGTAATAGTTACATTACCGCTTGGAGAAAGGTACTTCTTAGCAACGAGGAGAATGATGACAAGTACAAGTACAATTGCCAAAAACACTCCAATACTATATAAAATAAATGAAATATCCATTTGCTATGTCCTTTCTTTTAGATTTTAAGACCAGAGAAACACATAAACGCCATAGCCATAAGACCCACGATGATAAACGTGATGCCGAGACCCTGAAGAGGCTTTGGCACATCTGAATATGCCATTTTCTCGCGTATGGCAGCAAGTCCGACAATGGCCAATGTCCAGCCGATACCAGACCCAAGGGCGTAAGCGATACAGTCACCTACACTTGAAATAGCCTGGGTTGAAGTTGCTGGATCAAGCAGAATGCGCTGCTGCATGAAAAGTGATGCACCCATGATGGCACAGTTTACAGCAATCAAAGGAAGGAATATTCCAAGTGCAGCATAGAGGGAAGGGGAGAAGCGTTCCACAACCATCTCTACCAGCTGCACAATGCCGGCGATAACTGCGATGAACAGGATGAATGCAAGGAATGTAAGGTCAATACCTTCTGCGAGAGCTCCGTCTGCCAGAACTTTGGTCTGAAGAAGGTAATCTACAGGAACTGTGATGAGAAGCACGAATGTTACTGCCACACCAAGTCCGAAGGAAGTCTTTACAGTCTTAGATACAGCCAAATAAGAGCACATACCTAAGAAGAAAGCGAAAATCATGTTGTCCACAAAGATTGAACGGACAAACAAACTAATGAAATGTTCCATAATTTTTTTTCTTTTTAATTAGACAGGTATGTTGCTTAATCTAAATCCTTATTATATGCACGGTGTGCCCAAATAACACAAGCAAGGAGGATGAGCGCCATTGCTGGCATGGTCATCATACCATTGTTGATGTAAAGTCCACCATTTTCCATGTATGCACACTCTGGAATGATTTGGAAACCAAGGATGGAACCGAAACCAAGCAATTCACGGACAAGTCCGATGATGACAAGGATAAGGGCATAACCAAGTCCGTTGCCGATTCCATCGAGGAAACTCTCCCAAGGGCCATTTTGCATAGCGAAAGCTTCAAGGCGTCCCATCAGGATACAGTTAGTGATAATCAATCCTACATAGACGCTTAGCTGAACGCTTACGTCATAGACGTATGCTTTGAGAATGTTGCTCACAATCGTTACGAGAGCCGCTACAACTACAAGTTGTACGATGATACGTATGCGATTAGGAATTGTCTTGCGGATTAATGAAATAATAACATTTGAGAAAGCCGTAATCACTGTTACTGACAAACCCATTACGATGGCTGGCTTAAGCTGTGAGGTTACAGCGAGGGCTGAGCAAATACCGAGGACTTGAACTGTTACAGGGTTGTTCAAGTTGAGCGGCCCCATGAAGACTTCGCCATTCTCTTTTGAAAATAAACTCATATTCTTGTCCTCCTTTATTGGTTATTTAAAATGTCCTTATAAAGAGTCATGCACTCCTTAATCATGTTATTAACACCATCTGTTGTCAAAGTTGCGCCAGTGATGCCATCAACATAATTATCAGGTGAAAGGGCCCCTTCTTTTCCTGGCTTAACGGCACAAAGCACAACATCTTCTTCGCCAGCTGCATAAAGCTTCTTGCCTTTAAAACTGTCCTGGAACCATTGCTCTGCAATACGTGCGCCAAGACCTGCGGTCTCTGACTCATGTGAGAAATATGTTCCATAAACTGTTTCGCCATCTGCATCAACAGCAATGTAGCCCCAAAGGCCACCCCAGAGGCCTGCACCCTTTACAGGAACGACCTTCTTTGTCTCGCCATCAATTTCTGCGAAATAAAGAGGGCGGTTATCGATTGTGATGTCCTTGTTTGCTACAGCAAAGCCACCTGTTTCCACTTTTGGACCCTGTGAAGCGTCTGCGCCAAAGATGGCATCGCTCTTGATAACTTCAGCATACTTGGCGGCTACGTCTTCAACGTCGCGAATGTTGAGGGCTGCGAGAATCTGGCTTTTCTTGTCAAGCTCTACGTTTGCATCCTGAACAGGCTTCAGGTAAGATGCCACGAAAGCAAGGAGGAATGCCACGATAATTACCATGACAGATGCATAGATAATAGTATATGCATTACTATTTGTATTCATTTTTGCCATTTCTTTTTCCTCCTTATTTTGCTGCACGTTTTACGCGCTTGTTAATATTAGACTGTACGAAGCAGTAGTCGAACAATGGAGCAAAGATGTTCATCAGCAAAATTGCGAGCATCATACCTTCTGGGTAACCAGGGTTGAGCACACGGATGATGATAGCCATGGCACCTATCAGGAAACCAAAAATCCACTTTCCACCTTCTGTACGAGGAGAAGTTACTGGGTCTGTCGCCATGAATACTGCACCAAAGCAGAATCCACCAACAGTCAGCTGCTCCCACCATTCGAAATTCTGAGCACCTTCATAAGGCAGCAAGTATGCCATCACGGCACCACCTATAAATGTTGAAAGAATAATCTTCCAGCTTGCGATGTTAGCCCAAATGAGAATAAATGCACCAATAAGAATGGCTATAACTGAAGTTTCACCGATTGAACCAGGTATTGTACCGATGATGGTTTCCATTGGAGTAGCTGTAACAGCCTCACCTGCAGCAAGCTGGCCGAGTGGGGTAGCAGCAGAAACTCCATCAACAGGAGCGCCATTGATACAATCCATGTAGTTTCCGTTCACCCAAACTTTATCTCCTGACATCATTGTAGGATAGGCAAAGAAAAGGAATGCACGAGTAACCAAGGCTGGATTGAACACGTTCATACCTGTTCCTCCAAACACTTCCTTTGCGAAAATAACTGCAAAAGCTGTTGCAAGTGCGATAATCCAGAGAGGACAGTTTACAGGAACAATGAGTGGAATCAGAATACCAGTCACAAAGAAGCCTTCATGTACTTCTTCTTTCTTCCATTGTGCAATTGCAACCTCAATTCCAAGACCAACAGCGTAGCTGACAACAATCTTTGGAAGGATTACAGCAAGACCGTAAAGGAAGTTGCACAACAAAGTTGATTCTTCGCCAATTGCATTATAGTGCTGAAGACCAATATTGTACATACCAAAAAGGATGGATGGTATCAATGCAATTACAACAAAGAAGATTGTGCGCTTTGAATCGATGGCGTCGTGAATGTGAGCGCCACGCACTTTTGCTGTCTCATTAGGCACATAGAAGAAAGTCTCCATTGCGTCGTAGAGAGAGCCGAAAGCGCTGAGCTTACCTCCTTCTGAGAAGGTAGGCTTCAAGTTGTCAAGAATTTTCTTAAGTCCCATATTGCTTATTCGTTTTCTTTACGCAGCATGTCGAGTCCTTCTCGAACAATGCGCTGAAGTTCTACTTTAGAGCTATCCACGAACTCTGCTACTGCAAAATCTTCTGGCGCAACCTCATAGATGCCAAGAGCCTCCATGCGGTCAATGTCACCAGCGATAATAGCCTTCACAAGCTGCTCTGGATAAATATCCATTGGGAATACAGAATCGTATTCTCCACTACAAATCATATGGCGATGTCCACCTTTCACGCGTGCATCAAGCACATATTCTTTGTTTTTGGGCTGTAGCCATGTAAAATAAGAACGGCTTGTTGAATATTCGTTGAATCGTGGAGCAATCCATCCGAAAAGTTCATCGCGGTCATCTCCTTCTGGGATGGCAGTTATCTCGGTGGAATGGGCGAGAAGGAAAGAATCCTCGCTTGTCTTTACACCAGTAAGAGGATTTCCATCTATCAGACGCACTTTCTTATCTGAACATACATTACCAGCCACGATGTCACCAATCTTTGCACCTACAAGCACTTGCTTATACTGAGGCTCCTTAATTTCAGAACCAGCCACAGCAATAGTACGAGTAAAGTTTGCTTTTCCTTCATTGAAAAGACGGCCAATCATGGCAACTTCTTCAGCTGCGAGCGTCCAGACAACTTCACCTTTGTTGATTGGGCACACATTGTTGATTTGTACGCCAACATTTCCTGCAGGACATTTTCCCTGGAACTCTGTTACGGTTGCGTTTTGGGTGTTTCCAACGATAGAGCCTGCTTTCACACCAAGATAAACCTTGGCAATCTTTGCAAGTGCGTCAATACCTGTCTGGAAGTCGGCTTCTTTGCCTTTCAGCGCGATGTTTACATCGGCAGCAAGAGGCATGTCGCTGAATGCAGAAACGAAAATCGCCTTAGGTGTGTCAGTTGGGTCTGCAACGACAGCATAAGGACGCTGGATAATGAAGCCAAACAAGCCGCTTTCTAGAAGGGCAGCCTTCACCTGTTCTGCATTAAGCGAATTGACCTGCTTTTTGCCAAAGTCCACATACTGCTGGTCAGCAGCGGCTTCAACCTGTACGCTTAAAACTTTACGACGTTCGCCTCTTTCGACAAGAACCACCTTTCCTGCCACAGGAGAGACGAACTTCATTTCTGGATGCAATTTGTTGACAAACAAAGCATCTCCTGCCTTTACATCATCTCCTTCTTTAACTACAACTTTTGGTTTCATTCCCCAAAACGCATCTGGTATAAGTCCGTAAACTTTTGATGCGCTGGCTGCCGAAATTTTAGCTGTAGCCTTGCCTTTCAGATTGATGTCAAGACCTTTTTTTAGCTTAATTACATTCGCCATATTATTGTTAATATTAACTGTTATAAGTTTTATTCTTTTATCAAAAACAATTAAAAACAACCAACGGACATCATCCGCTGACTGTCTAAATCCGTTACAAAGTTAAGACTTTTTAAATTATTGAAAAAAATAAATCCATACTTATTTAATAAATAGCAAAAAAATAGCTTTTATGGCAATAGTTGCTACATTGACATTTCAATTTGGCCACATATCTGGTATGGCGAGAGGGCATCAACGCCTGTCAAAAACAGCATAAATCTTCCGTCTTGCCTTTTTCTCGCCCTTTATCACAATTACGGCACACCTTATATCGTAATTATGTTGTACCCTTCATCGTATTTACGATACAAGGTGTATTAAAGAAGAGAAGGTACATCACACCGTTCCTTCTTGTAAATTTCATCACGTTTTCTGATAAAAAATCAATTCCAATGATTTGATACCAATACTTTTTCTTTTTCTAATGGCAAATTATGCATACAAGGCGTTTATCCGATGAAATCGGCTTATTTTTACAAGTTATCAACAGTTTTGCTAAAGTTATCAACAGTTTCACGATTTATGTGTTGATATTTTTTTTCATAAAGCCTTGTTAATTACATTATTATTTTATAATTTTGCAAACGATAAAGAGAGAATTCAGGTCATTCGATTTACCTTAATCTGTATAAAGACAATGCCAGAACAAAAGAAATCCACTCGTTCCAGGACGACTCGCAACAGCGAGCAAGAACAGCTTGCTTTGCTGGGCAGATTGCAGCCTCAAGCCGTTGAGCTTGAGAGGGCTGTGATTGGTGCGTGCATCATCGAGCAGGATGCTTTTGGAACGGTATCAGATTTCCTGAAGCCACATTCATTCTATGAATCAAAGCATCAAGTCATTTATAGAGCGATTCAATCTCTTGTGGCAAAAGACGCACCTGTTGACGTGCTTACGGTTGTTGACCAGTTGCAACAAACAGGAGAACTTGAAAATGCTGGTGGCGCAGCTTACATTGCAGAGTTGTCACGCTCGATGCTTTCAGCGGCTCACCTTGAATATCATGCGCGCATTGTAGCACAGAAAGCTCTTGCGCGAGACCTTATTTCATACACTAGCAACATTCAGAAATTAGCATTCGACGACGGTCAAGACATCCAGGAGCTGATGCAGATGGCTGAAGGAAAGTTATTTGAACTATCCAAGTCAAACTTGAAGAAGGATTTCACGCAGATTGACCCTGTCATTCAAGAAGCATACGAACTTCTGCAAAAAGCGGCAGCGCGAACAGACGGACTTTCTGGACTATCTTCTGGATTTGACAAGCTGGACGCAATGACTTCTGGCTGGCAGAATTCCGACCTCATCATCATTGCCGCTCGCCCTGCGATGGGAAAAACAGCATTTGTGCTTTCAATGGCGCGCAATATGGCTGTCGACCAAAAGATTCCTATCGCGATGTTCTCTCTTGAAATGTCTAACGTTCAGCTGGTTAACCGTTTGCTGGTTAATGTATGTGAGATTTCAGGTGAAAAAATCAAGAGCGGCCAGTTAGCACCATATGAATGGAGCCAGTTGTCACTCAAAATGAACGAACTGTACGGAGCTCCTTTTTATGTAGACGACACACCCTCTCTCTCCGTATTTGAACTTCGCACAAAAGCACGTAGATTAGTACGCGACTATGGTGTGAAGATGATAATTATTGACTACCTGCAGTTGATGAACGCTTCTGGCATGTCTTATAATTCACGCCAGGAAGAAGTTTCCACCATATCACGCTCTTTGAAAGGACTTGCAAAGGAACTGAACATTCCTATCATTGCCTTGTCACAGTTGAACCGTTCGGTTGAGCAGCGAACAAGTAATACTCCAGACAACCCAGACAGCAAACGTCCACAGCTGAGCGACCTTCGTGAATCAGGTGCCATTGAGCAAGATGCCGACATGGTATGCTTTATTCATCGCCCAGAATACTACAAGATTTATAAAGATCAATATAATAACGACTTAAAAGGTATAGCCGAAATCATCATAGCCAAGCATCGTAATGGTGCTGTAGGCGATGTGCGCCTTCGTTTCCGTGGCGAGCATGCGCGTTTCATGAATCTTGATGACGAAGTACCACCAATGCCATCAGACGATGGTACAATCAAACCAACGCCATCTAGATTCAACAACGAAAGTGGCGATTCTTTCGATGGATTGGACATTTCTTCCATGCCATCACCTGCACCTTTTTAGAAAAACAACTATTTGATATATATGTAAGCACGAGAATGTATTTTAAGATTGAATGAAAAAAAATAAATTAATTTTCAGATGATTATGCCCTTAGTTCGTGAGAATGCCAGGGCATACATTCACCACAAAAGGTTGCGTGAGCAACGAATGTGGATGATTGAATGATATTTTCTCACTTTATCAATTAGAAGGCGTGGATACTCACATACAGAGTATCCACTTTTTATTCTGTTTTTCTCCATTCCATCGATCTTTTCCTTTTACAAAAAGACAAAAAAAAGAAAGGAGTTAACAAAAAATGAAGGACAACTTCCTTATTGGAATTGTCCCTCCGTTATTTCGTATAATATTGTAAAGTGACTTTCTTACTCAAACTGATAACATCCTGCATCTGGAAAGCTTCCACGCTGCACACCCAGACGATCAACAGGATATAGGCTTGAATAAGCTGCAGCCCCCTTGCTGCGTGCCGTACTAAGTGAATCAAGCCGAAAATCATAAAAGTAAGCGTGCGTGTCGAGAGTCCTAAAATTCGAGTCTTTATATGCTGGTAAATCTTCAGAATCCTCGACGCACTCGTAAAAATATGTTTCATCAGACACATCAGTCATCAATACACTATTGTAAAAATGAATGTTCAAAGGGAGTTCGCCTGGATTTCCAAAAACTTCATCATCCGCATATCCTGTAACAAAACAATTGTAGAAATTCGCAGATTGTATATGGTGAGTCTCTTCTCCAATGTAGTTGCTCAAATAAAGAGCATTGCCTCTGTCTGCATCCCAAGGGTAAAATTGCGCAATGGTACAATGGTAAAAATCGGATGTGCCACCATAAATGCTCACACAATCGTATTTCGCATTAGAAATCTGAGTGTTAGCAACAATAGCATGAGAATCCTGCAAATAAAGACCAAAGCCTGCAATATTGTGAATTACAGAGTTTTCAACACTTAGTTTTCCTGCAATGCTATCACAAATGATTCCATAATTTCCGCTATGTATATCTGCATAGTTAATAGAACACCCTTGACATGAAGGATGCAGATAAATGCCCCCCCACTGGTTTTCCAAACGGTCGTAAGGCAAATACTCAAACATCTTATCAAGACGGTCGCCACGCAGAGTAACAGGCTGTTCAAGCGTCCCGTCTATTTTCAAACTTCCTCGTACAATCAGACTTGCCCCATTATGAAAGTAAAGCGTTGTTCCTGGACAGATTTGCAATGAAGCGTTCTCTGATACAACAAGGCTATCATAAATAACACGTGGGACATCATCTGACATAAATTCATGATGACCTTCCAATATTTCCCCTTGTAAAATATTA
>JAEIGA010008729.1_pt1 | contig 15340 bp, 22 predicted proteins | sample 9270691 | NCBI WGS metagenome assembly JAEIGA01 (sample SAMN17057246, study PRJNA624740) | gut metagenome | biome: biome; isolation source: fecal sample | host: Bos grunniens | place: China: Xizang | collected 2019
ATAGCGAGCGAGCGGGTCTTACCACAACCGTATCCGCCAAGCAGAAAGTGCCATCTTATATCAGGGAAAAGATTTGGAGACTGTACAAAGCGTTCCTGATGAGGCAGGAGTAAAACGGTATTTTCACTCATTATTTACCCTCCACAGAAACGAGGGCCATCATAAGCTCTTCCCTCTGCTCAGGGCTCATATCCTTTACGCTTTCTGCAAGATTACTTCCTGTAAGCTCTTTGTTCTTTTCATTTCTCTTTTTAGCTTTAGCAGCAACGTCTTCCTCTGAGTCCTCGCTTCCCATAGCCATCAAAGCTGAGTCATCACCTGTTCCGTGATTGACCTCAACTTCCTTGAGAGCTTCCATTTCTTCTCTGGTCAACGCAGTGAAGAAAAAGTTTAAGGTTGACTCTTCACTGTCAGTATTGTCTTCTGCTGAAAGAGATTTAAGTTCACGGCGCATAGTCGCAGCCTTAAGCTGCATAGTAAGTGCGTCCTTGTCGTTTCCAACCTGACTCTTTTTCTTCTTTCCCTTTCCGCCTGAACGACCGTCATCACCTTCATAGTCGTCATAGTTGTCACCTTCACCAAGCTTGGCCGCTGCAGTGTAAATCTGTTCGACCTCTTCAAGTTCTTCCTTGTAGCTTTGGGCACGGATAGCTCTTGTTTCAACAATAAACTCCGGGTCACGGATAATGAAGGTACGGGTCTTTCCCTGCACACGGCATAAGTCTAGGGCCAGTCCTACATTCATAAGGTCTTTATAGGCTTCAATACATTTTTGAACGAGTTCTCTAAAATCTTTGTCTTTTTCCGTCATTGACAAGTCTCCTTTTACGCTCTGACATATTTTCGCATAAAGGTGCATAATCGTCAAGTTTTCATGCATTTAAGGACACATTGTATGCAATTTAGTTTAGTTTTTCTGCGAAATCGCGCACTGGAAGTACGGTACGCATTTTTGAAAAAGGGTTTCGGGTAAGTGATTTAGAAGGAATAATTTTTATTGATAAAAATTATCAAACCTGAAAATTATGGGTTTTGCGCGTGATGAAGGGTACGCACCCCCGGAAAAATTTGTTAGGTAAGACTAACGGAAGGAAACTAACTATCGTTAGGTAGTTAGTTTAGACTAACACTCTTCTAAAAAACTACCGATAATTAGTTTTTATCCTAACTATCGGTCATTAGTTTATAAATACGCCTCTAACAAGTACATAATATCGTTGTAGTTAACCTCCGTTATATAATAGCGTTTTTTAAAGTTTTTAATTGTCTGTTTATCTTTATTAGATTTAACTCTAACATTTTTAATAGCGTTCATTTTTTCAATGTCTGAATGTTTAATAGACTTAATAAAATGAATTGCATTTTCAATAGCAATTTTTTTCATTAAATCATTAAATGGATTGCCATAATTAGATTTTATGCTATTGCTGAATGTCTCATCATCATCAAAATATCTATTCTTTTTTTGTGCAGTTCTATTATCTCTATTTAGCCATTGATTAAAAATATCAATCTCATTAACTAAATGAGTAGAATTGATTTTTTTATTGTCTTTTGCATTTTCGTTAATAGTCTCAACTACTTCACAATTAGTATACATTTTATATACTTCGCTATTTTCAATGTTAGAGAAGTTAAGATTGCGTTTTACTTTTTTAACTAATGCGATGGTATGTATAAAAGTGTCGAAATAATCACTATCTGTTTTTTCTGTTTTTTCGATTAAATCATAAAACTTATTTATAAATCCACTAGCGATATATTCGGGTGTAGTGTCACCTTCGCTATACTTACAATATTTTGCAAGTATTTTCGAATAGTCAAAAAATGACATATAAATAATAGTCATTTTCTCATTTTCTGTTTTACCGATTAAATCATTAAGTGTTAATTTTTTCATAGTGTTTTACCTTCTATTAGATTAAGATTTTTATAACTTAACAAGTTATATTAACAATTATATCGAAATAAATAACTTTATGCAATATATTTTATTGATATTTTTTATTGCTATTAGTAATAGTATGAGTATTAAAAAAGTGTCAAAAAAAGTTATAAAAAACTTGTTATATTTATAAATTGCATTTTCTACCATATAAGACACTAAAAACTTAAACTAACAATCGTTAGTTAAAAACTTTTGACACTTTTTGCAAGTCTACGCTATTACTAATGCAAGCGATTGCATAATAACTAACAATCGTTAGTTATTAGACTTACAAAAAATCAAAAAACTTTTGACACTTTTTGCAAGTCTACGCTATTACTAATGCAAGCGATTGCATAATAACTAACAATCGTTAGTTAATTTACTAACTAATAATCGTTAGTTTTATGATAAAACTATCAATCGTTAGTGTTAGTTATCGCTAACAAATCCTAAGAATAGGGGGTATTTATGCGGGTAATTGAAACAGAAATCATCAATGCCCTGCGTCAGCATCAGAACTTTGAAACGTCACCAATAGTTAATAATTACTACGGTAATAACCCGGATGGCCGGAAGCAGAGAAGAGACTCACTGACGTGGTCGGAATATGGTACGTTCCGCTATGAATTGTGGGGTCACGCTATAGCCAATGGTGACACGGTAACAAACAATCTGACTGTATCTGACTGCGGGTATGCAACAGCCACAACGGTATCAAGATTAAATGCAGTATTTGCAGCACTTGATATTCCTATGGTGTGCTCTATCCGTAATAAGCAGACTGTATGGTTTTTTCATGGACGTGAACTGCCTGATATTGAAAAAGCCAAAGGAATGCACGGTGAGTACAATATCAACACAGGAGTATGGCAGGTAACTATATCCTAGGGGGAAGGAAATGGGTGGAAGGATTTATACTTGTGTAAATGGTCATAAGTACGAGGTGATATTCGGTCACTACGTCGTAAAGTTCATAAATGTCAGGACAGGCCGGTTAAAGGCTACAACGCCTGTTAATACGCCTGTGAGAGAGTTGAAAAACTATCTGTAAGGAGACAGGTATGGAAGAAATCTTAGAAGACTTCAGGAAAGCTTTAGCTGAGGCAGAGAAGAAGGGACTCACTCCGGTCGTAGAAAGGAGAACTTCAGAGCTTGATATGGCAGTGCTGCACTATAAGCAGGAGAAGGAAAAGCAGGAGAAGAGAGCCCGCCTTTATGGTCTTTCATTTTAGATACTATAATTTGGTAATATCTGCATATAGTGTTTTTCATTTCTTGAAAAATATAGTAAAAATACTCTTCTTAACACTGTTAAGATAATTGTAAACCTTTTTTCTCTATAAAGTTTACAATATAAAATTATCTCATATATATCATATATAAAAATATCTCTTATAAATAATTAAAAATGTTGACAATAAAGGATATAAGATATATAATCAAAATATCCTATCTAATACCTATAAATCTTTAGGTATATAAATCTTTTTCAAAATAAAAATTTTTCTCAGATATATCTCTTAGGAAACAGAGAGAAGAGGTATTTTTCATAATAAAATAAACACTATATACAGATATAACCAAATTATAGGTACTAAAATGAAATGTATAGTGGAAATCACTAAACAAAATTAAAATATTCCTATACATAGAGGAGGTAATAACTATGGAAGAGGAAGAATTAAGGGCAGAGCAGGCTGCAAGTATACCTGCAAAAATTGAACCTGAAGAGATTGAAGCAACAGTTGCTGTAGACGTCACGTTCAATAATACGCAGTACACAGGTAACATAAAGCTTGTAATGCACGCAGATGGAATCTGTACTGTAGGTATGACAGGCCTGAAGGTACAGCCGGGCTATGATGAATACGCTATGGTCGACAACGGCAACTGCTGGCTTGCGCGTGTAGCCACAATGCTCAAATGGCACGCTATGTCACAGGCAGGTGCTCCATTTGCGGATAAGGTGGCTCAATGTGAATACACTAAGTACTGGGTAGCTAAAGACAGGCTCTGTACGCTATACGATGGCCGCACTGTAGCGTATGACTTGGTGCGTGATTTCCAAGGGGAGAATTATCTCTACAATGAAGGAGAGAGATGTACCCAGATGTATGACACAGGCGACTGTGATACGTTCTGGGCTCCGTACAGTTACTGGCAGGAATTGCGTTTCTGTTCACGCTGTCGTTCTTATGTTTCAGATGAATTGTGGGACGCTGACCACGATATGTGCAGAAAGTGTTGGCGTGGCTCACACAGAGTGATTGAGTCATACGGCTCATCACATGAGCACAATATCAATCCAATCCTGTTTGGAGATTACAAGGACAGAGCACACTTTGCAGGTATGGGCTTTGAGCTTGAGGTTGACTGTGATGAAGACCGAGAAGACAAAAATGAGGATGTTGCACAGAACTTAATCTCTTCCTGCTCTCTCGAGGATAACGAGGTGAGATTCGCGTACGACGGCTCACTTAACCACGGATTTGAAATCATATCAGAACCGCACACAGTCAAAGCCTTTTGGGAAAAAGCACTTCAGTGGCAAACTATGCTGAAGTATCTTATACACAACGGGTATAAATCACACGATGCAGGCACCTGCGGACTTCACATTCATGTGTCAAGACGAATGTTCGGCAACACAGAATCGGCACAGGAGGCAGCTATTGCAAAAGTGTATATGTTCTTTGACGACAACTGGGACGATATTGTAAAAATATCACGCCGTGACGACTTTGAGTACTGCGACAAGAACGAAAGGGAAATCGAATACTCGGACGAGCATAACTTCAAAATGTCAGAATATGGCAAATGGAAGAAGCACGCAAAGAACAAGAGTGGATGTCACTATGTGGCACTCAATAACTCGAATGATAATACGTTCGAGTATCGCTTAGGCAGGGGAACGCTTAATGCGTGGTCGTTCTTCAGCTGGATTGATTTCATCCTGACCATCACAAAAAATGCGAAACGAATTACTGTACAGAAGGTTGAATCTAACGACCTTATGTCGTGGCTTGTAGGTATCAAAGAGAGCACTGCAAAGTATATGTATAAGAGGGGAGCCTTCAGAAAAGAAGTGCTGACTCTATACCCTTCAATTGAATGGGAAACTGACCTCAATGACAGAGGTTACTAAAAACTCACACCAATAGGAGACAAGAATATGTGTGTAATTGCTTATAAACCATTGAATGTGGCTTTCCCTGAGGAAAGAATCTTGAGAAACTGTTTCGAAAACAACGATGACGGAGCAGGTTTTATGTTTGCCTATAAAGGAGAAGTACATTTTCATAAGGGGTATGAGACTTTCTCTGCCTTTATGAAGGCCTTAAATGCAGCACGTAAAATTACCGGAGACAACGTGCCTTACGTTATGCACTTCAGAATTGCGACACAGGGATACGAGAAAACAATGACTCATCCTTTCCCTCTGTCCTCAAATATGAACAGTCTGAAAAAGCTCCGGGGGAAGTGCTCTATCGGAATCGCACACAACGGAATATTGGACATCACCTCAGACGGGTCAAAGACCTATTCAGACACAATGCTGTTCATAACAGATTATCTGTCAAACATAATCCAAGGATATGACTGGTACGAGAATAAGCGTACCAAGAAGCTCATCGAGAAGCTCATCGACGGTTCTCGCCTTGCAATTCTGGACGCCAAGGGACACTGCGAGCTGATGGGAAAAGGATGGGTGAAAGACGGTGATATGCACTACTCAAACTCATCATACGCAAGAGAGCCAATCAAGTGGCCCTCACGCACAGCAGGGTTTTATTCAGGACACTGGAACGACGACTGGTGGGACGACGGAAGATACGCTTTCACTCCTATACAGTATGCAAAGTCAAAAAAGCAGAGCCTGCACTCTTCAGGAACAACTGCAGCAGCTGAAAGAGGAGACAATGCAAAATCTCCTTCTGCACCTCAGCCAACAGAACATTCATCCATTTGGGAATTCTACTATGATACAGTAACTAAAAAGTACTGGTTCGACGAGAGTTACTGTCCAAAGTCTGTGGATAACTTGGACACGTACTGCGCTAACTGTGCCAACTGTGCGTACTGCTCAAGCTGTAACACACAGAAAGTGCTCGAACTCAAGCAGGTAGCCTCAGTGCGTGTTTAGGAAGGGAGGTGAAATATGCAGCAGAAGCACTTTCACCTCGATAAGGTAAAGATATACCTTGACGGGGTTTTTGCTAAAGAAAAAGAACTCAACTCATATTCAAAATGTGCACAAGATATTTACAGAATATTTGATTATATCGAATGGGTATCTTTACGTCATGTCGAGAGCTGGCTCAAAGGCAATAAGATAGGTATTTCAACCAACGAGTTTGAAGTACCAAAGCTTGTTGAAGAGTTTGCAGTAAATCTTACATCCTTGACATACGCAAAAGAGCGTACATACAAGGACGTTTACTATTGGGCGCTTGCTACTGCCGTATGGGTATACGGCGGTATGTCAAACATAAATCCTTTGTGTAAGGGAATAAAAACAATTAATCCATAACTAGGGGGTAACAGATTATGGAAATCACTAAAGTAACGGTCGAAGTAGACCAGTATGCAGTTTCAGCAGACAAAACTTTCTGCAGATACATCGTCGGAATGAATGAAGAGGCCAAGAAAGAAGCAATTGCTGAAGTTCGCAGATACGAAGAATCAGCGATGGGTGTAATCTTTGCACGGCTGTGTGAACGCGGAGTCCTCACAGAACTCGAGCGCGTCAGAAAAGAGGAGAAGACAGAGGAAGAAAACGCATACAATGCGGCGCTCAGACTCCTTGACGGGGTTATGGACAACACTTACGAACGTTCAAAATACTACCTGTTTACTCCGGCCACAGAGCAGGACATCAAAGACCTTGCAACATATGCAAAAATGCTGTATGGCATAAATCTTATCCACGAGACTCCTGACAACGATGGACGGAAAGGCACAGGCCATCCTGAGGTTGGAAAGACTTACGTCTTTCAGCTCAACTCAGAGTCAGAATGGTGCCAGCTTATTTCTCCTGCCTCTTTTGCAAAGCGTGTAGAAAAGATGTCAGGCATCTTTGAAGCACTCGGAAAGAAACAGCTGAAAACAGCTAAGAAATAAAGTAAGGGCTGGGTAACTCCCGGCCTAATCTATTTACAGGAGGAGCATATGATTCACGTTGGTGATAAAGTAAAGCTCATAGGTAGAGGGGGCTTTAATGAGTTTCCTAATACATCTGCAGATGTGCTAGAAAATTTTGTCCGTGCCTGCGCTAACAATTCGTATGTTAATGGTGTCGTGCGGCACTTTGCACAAGGACACTTTTCGACCGATGAAGAAGCGAGTAAGACCTTTAAGGTTGCGTATATTATGTACAAGACGAGTGTAGGCGGAATGAGAGCCATTATCTACAACGCAACTAATACGTTTGTAGTGGCACCCGATGCCCTTGAAGTTGTTGAGAGCAATATTCAGTTTGAAGTAGGCTCTGAGGTAATTGTTGCTGACAGCGGACACATATATTCAGGCTGGGGTACACTTATTGAGACTTTGAAAGGCCTTATAAGCGAAGTGGATGCAGCCCAATGGCACGAAAACTTGACACCAAATGAAGGAGACAAGTTTAAGGTCATATATGCTGGGGCACATCTCTCACGCCCTGACGAGACTAATGTCTATGTAATAAATGACGGAAGAAATACCTATATCATAGGTGAGAGAGGGCTCGTGCCAGACGACCCTAGGGCCAAGTTTAAGCCATCTAAATGGGACTTGTATATGCTATATTTAAGGGAATGGAGCTTACAAAATAAAAATCCGTCCGGTATTTCTTCAGACGGGCCTTTGAGATACGGCGCGTGGCTAGACTCTGGTACATCTGACATAAACAAGCAGCCTGCGAAACGGAATGTTCCTGCTGAGTGGCAGAAATATATCAGCTACGTCCTCAACTGGAGCTGGGAGCATAGGCATGAAAGCAGACCTGACAAACGTTCAGGCCCATATGATTACGCAGGATGGCTTGCGTACTGCAGAATTTATCGTGTCCACGACTAGGAGGTAAACTAATTGTGGCGTAGAAATATCATAGGACAAGTTCATAGGAGGTATATATGTGCCAATTAAATTCAATAATCTTGGAAGGTACTGTGAGTGATGATTTTCAGACACTTGAAGTACCTGCAGGCATCGAGGGAATTACATTTCCAATATCTGTAGAGCGTCTCTACAAGGATAAGACTGGCGAACAGCATAAGGAAGTGTCTGTTTTTGAAATACGTGTTTACGGGGCTACGGCAGAATACGCTAAGCAGAAATGTCAGGTAGGAAGGGGCATCCGTGTTGTAGGGCGCCTTAAGCAGGTATGCTACAAGGTAGCAGGCAAGGAGTACTCTAAAGTAGTAGTCATCGCGGAGCACATTGAGTACAAGCCTAAATAACTATACGATGACTTTACGGCTTAAACCGTGCTATAATTAAAGAAATTAAAATCTACACACTCGTGAGGACATAACCTAAGAGCCGCGATACTAAACCCTGAGGGGTAGACCGCATTAAGAGCTGATATAACTGGTGTGACGTGAGTTGTAAGCGTCTGCAGTCCTGCCTGTGTGGATTTTTAATTTCTGCCTGCGTTGCAGGCATACATTTTAAGGGCCTATGCCCGATATAAGGAACTGTTAGGGAGCAGGTGAAAATCCCTACCTCTTATTTTTAGTACAAATTTAGATAAAAATCTTGCCCCCGGTGTGTCTGCTATGACCGGGGGTTTTATTTTAGGAGACAACTGTGAAAATTTGCAAAGAAGAGCTGCACGTTTCAATCAGCAAGGGAAATGCTAAGATGGGTTCTATTCCGTCTTTATCCCTGCCTCCTGTGAAAACGTGCTCGCCTGAGGCTGTAAAGTTTTGCGGCAGAAAGTGTTATGTACGCCGCTATGTCAGCAGGCGTAAAACGGTAAGGGATGCCTACGAGCGTAATCTTTATCTGCTCGAAAACGAACCACTAAAGTTCTGGCGTGAGGTAAATGCAGCAGTCGCTATGGTTACTCATTTCCGTTTTGGAGTGAGTGGGGATATTTACGACCTGCCTTATCTTCTGAATATGATTGAGGTAGCAGAGAGAAATCCGCACTGTGAGATTTTATGTTTCACAAAAAAGTACGACATTGTGAACTTTCATTTGGAATATCACGATGGCTTTCCAAAAAATCTGCATACTATCTTCTCTGCTTGGAAAGGACTTCCTATGAAAAATCCCCACAATCTTCCTGAGGCCCATGTATTCTACAGGGACGGGACTACCACGGCAAAAGACGGGGCACGCTATTGCAGCGGTAACTGCTACGAGTGTGCATTGACTGATGATAACTGCTGGTCGCTCAAACAGGGTGAACAGATTATATTTAAGGAGCACTAAAATGTACAAGGCTATCGTTTATGATGATGCTAGGCCTTCACAGTCTGTGGAGGAGTTTACCTCAGACAAGGAGCTTGAGGTAGTTCGTAAAGGTAAGGATGCCGTAAAGCACTTACGCAAGGCAGGGAAAGAGCCTTTGGGCCGCTACACTATGAGACTAGTGAAGGAGGATTAGTGCATAAAATAACACTTGATTTGGCATATTGGGAGCATAAGATGGACAAACCTGTGCCTACAGACTTAGTAGCCATCAACGACGCTTTCAAGGAATACCCTAACGAAAAACGTGACTTAAGCGACAACGAGAAGCAGGTGCTGGCGGAGCTTCTTCTCTGCTCCTGTATGCGCTTTGCTGATGATGCTCGCGGTGACCTCATAAACAGTGCTGTAGCAAAATACGACCAGAACTTTGCCGTTGAGCCTATGTTTACGGCACACGAGGGGCAGCTGTATCGTACTTGGCGCTACAACTACGCAGATTTTGTGAAGGCTATTCCAAAGTACTGGTCACTCAAGGCAATCCGCAGCATTTACGAGCGGCTTGGCGTTGAGCTTGATGATGAAGAGGTTGAAAAGATTTATCGTGCAGACTTCCTGTATAAGTCTTTCTTTGAGCTTGTAAAGGATACCCTTACAGACAGAGCCTACTTTACAATCGACTGCAAGGAAAACTTCAGACTGTTTGAACAAATCAGCTTCTTCAATATGTGGCACATTTTCGGCAAGATGGGCTTTGAAGGACTTTCTCCTTACGACGTGTTGGCAGACATAGGAGTCGTAACTCCACCTTCATCACGATGGAAAGCTGTATCTTTCTCAGAAGTGCAGCTCTATCGACTGGAAGAAGTAAAGAGCCGGACTCGTGGCAGGGGCTATCCTTCTGCCTACGAGAACATCTTTCTGATTGACCTTGCAGGAGTATAATTATGTTTATTATTTATCCATCAGATGTAACACTCTACGTGAAAAAACCGTTGCACAGAGCTAATGGTAAGATTGAGTACAGGTTGTCAAATAACAGGGATGATGCTTATGATTTTGACGTCGTAGACAAAAAGTTCCTCGAGTATCTTGACAAGAACTTTAAGGAACGAGGTCGTATAGAAAAAGTTCCTTGGTACAAACCTGACCAGCTCAGAGTTGTAAATACAGATGTAAAATTGTAATTTCCCACTTGACAATTATCACAGGTGGGTATATATTCAATATCAGACGGAGTAAAGTATGTTAATAGTCGGTAAAGGACGTGTATCATTTGCACCCGGAGTAAGCTTCAATGAAATGCTCCACGAATATCATTATAGGGGAAAGCAGCTCTCAGGTGTTACCCGTAAGATTTGCGAGCGTATGAAGCTGAACTTCAAGGATGCAGAAAATCAGGTAATCGAGCGTTGTGACGAAGGAAGTCAGGTTCACAAATGGATTCAGGACTGGATTGACACAGGTGTGTTTGATACTGTCCACCCCGGAGCTACGTGGGTTCACGACGAGCTTACAAGGCGATACTCTTCTCCTGACCTGCGCGCAGTTGCTATGTCAGAAGTTCTTGTATGGGACTTGAAGGACTATGCTTCGGCTGTAGATATTATTGTAGAACACGACGGTATCTATGACCTGTATGATATCAAGACAGGAGCATTTAAGCCTGAGTATCTTGCTTGGCAGCTTGGGTGCTATAAGGTTTGGCTTGAGCTGCAGGGAAAGGTAGTCGGTAAATGTATGTGCATATGCGTACACGATAAAATGTTTTACAGGGTACTTCCTCGCGACATCGAGGATGTACAGAAACTTCTATATGGTGCTTAAGGAGGTAATATGGCACAGATTAAGGAAATCTCTTTCACAAGAAAGTTTAATCTTGGGAACTACGAGACAATGGATGTAGCACTCACAGCTACAATCGGGCCCGAAGACAGCATTGATGAAGTCTTCAAGGCACTTGACAGAAAGACTGTCGAAGTCAGAAATAAAGTTCTTAAAAACTAGGTGGTAAATATGGCAAAGAAAAAGGTTCAGAAATTGACGGACGAGGAATTATTGTCTCCTCTTCCTGCTCTCTCACTTCCAAAAAAGGAAGAAGTTGTATTCCCTAATGCAGACAACACACTTGCGGCTCAGAAGGAGTTCTTAGAACTTCGTCTTGCAGCAGTTCTCAGCATGGAAATGACTGATGAAAACATCGAGCGTGTGCGTACTGTAAAGAAAGGAATTGTGGGGTGGAGAAATGCATTTGATAAACAGGTCAAAGATTACGTTAAAGCAACCTACAAGGGCCCTATGGACGTTTTCAAAACCGCGGCGGATGCGATTATGGATGACATTTCAAAAATGGAAGCCCAGTGTGATGAAATCCTTGACAAGGAAGAAGAAAAGCGCCGTGCTCAGGTAAACGCTGCAATCGATGGACTTGTTGAAGACCTTACAGACGAGTTTGGCTTCGAGTTTGAAGTTGAGCGCAAGAAGGAATACTATAATAAGACTGCCGACATGAAGGCTGTCGCACAGGACTTGCGCGAACAGTATCAGGCAGAGGCAAACGTCAGAAAACAGAAGGAAGCTGACATCAAGCTTATTGAAAAGGCCTGCGGTGGTGAGTTTGCGGACTTCATCAATCCTAAGACTTACACAGATATGCTTGCCTACGAGCCTGCTTCTGTGGTATATGAAAAGGTCGAAGCAGAAAAAGAAAGACTCCGCGCCAAGTTTACAGAGAAAGCCACAGCTTCTCCTGCTCCTGCTGAAGTACAAGAAGAGCCTATGCAGATTGGAATTAAGGTCAACAAGGAAGCTATGAAAAGTGACTTCCAGGGCCTTAATAAGAAAATGACACTACAGCTTGAATACCCTGTAGACTTAGGTGACGAGCTGACCCGTATATTTGACGAGCTTCGTAAGAACGGAGTTAAAATGAAGGTTTTGAAGGTTGAAGAACCTGATATGCCTAAGTTCTAAGGAGGATAGAATGAACAGATACTTTCTGACTGTAAACTTCCACGAAACAAATAGTGACGACTTTACAAGCGATGACTATTTTTACTGGGTTGATACTGAAAAGACAATTAATACTGGTGATTATATCATTCTCAAGGATGATACTAACTGGGATGCACTTAAGCTTGTGCGCGTAGCTTCTGCTGAACTCTTTGAAGCAGGCAAGAAGTATGAGAAAGCCAAGACAAAGGCTTTAATCGGTTTTGCCAACGTAGACGAATACTTCAAGGCAAAGGAAGCTAAGCGCCGCGCCAAGGAAATCAAGGCACAGCTTGAGGCCCACTTCAAGGAAGCTGAAAAGATGGCCTTGTATCGTAAGCTTGCTGAAACGGATACAACAATGAAGGAACTTCTTGCAGAGCTTGACTCTTTAGGAGTTCCTGAGGAAGAGCCTGAAAAGGCAGAGGAGAAGTTCTGATGAAACACGGAATGAAACAGGGCAAGAAAAAGCCCGCTAGATTTTACAGTTGGCTTAATGCTACAGTATTCCACAAGGCTATGGCTGAAATGAGGCTCAGCCACGACGACAAGCGTATCATTGAATGTAATGACCACTTGTTAGCTAAAGGAAAGAAACCAAAGGTTTTGTATCCACAGCCTCATAAGCGCGTAAAGCGTGCTAAAAAATAGTGCGCCTAAGGCAGGTAGCTCAGAAGGTTAGAGCAGAGGTTCATAGGCCTCAAGGTCGCAGGTTCGAATCCTGCCCTGCCTTTTATGGCACTAACGGACAGAGGAACTGTCACCAGCAGGATTACACGATTTCTCCTGCTTTTACCCGATAGCAGGGTTCGACTCCCTGCAGTGCCATATACCGTTACTACGGTCATTATAAACTCTCTGATGGGGAAGGATTGGTGAGCATAGCCACCGGAGCTATGTAAGCGAAAGCGAGTAGGCAGGGCACATAGTTTATTTTCCCCGCTCTGTCTGCGACTTGAGCAGATTAAGTCAGGTGATTGGTTTAGAAGCTATACGCGAGGTAAGACTCAGGGGTTCAATTCCCTAACTGCTCACTCGGCTTTCTGAAAGCGTCGGCAGAAAGCTTAGAAATAAGGGCGCACGAGAAACGTTTTACGTTTTACGTTATTACCAATTTACGGAGGTAGCTAAAATGGCAGCTACTAAGAAGACACCTGCAAAGCAGGAAACAGCTGGAGTACCAGCTACACAGAGAGCAGACTTGAACGCACTTATCGCTCAGGCTGCTGATGCAGAAGCAACTATTCGTGCCGAAAGCGGTTCGAACTTGCTGTGGCTCAAGATTCTTGACCCTTCAGCAAACGAGCTTGTAGAAGGCGATGTTGCTTACATCAAAGGTGCTAAGGCACGTGATTATGTAATCGCTTCGTCTAAGACACGCCTCGGTCAGAGCATCGACGCCACAATCGTTGGTATGTTCAAAGTCTTTGCAGAAGTTAAACCTGCTGCAAGCAAGGCAGAAATGCCTAAGACTGTAGGTTACTGGCACCCTGCGGATGCTATGCAGGTTCCACTCGAAGGAAACTTCGACAGACCACTTGCAAACGGCAACGTTCTGCAGCCTGTGCACTGGGTATTCCTCTACCTGCACGACAACCCGGACTTGGAAGGCGTAGTCCTTTCATTCCGCTCAACCGGAAACAAGTTCTACAACGAACTTGAAAAGCTCGTAAAGGCCAACAGTAAGATTGTTCCTGAGCTTCGTTTCAACATCACTACTCAGGCAGTGAAGAACGAAACTTACAACAAGACTTACTATTACCCTAAGTTCGAGATTCAGCAGCAGCGCAACTGCGCTTACTCTCCTGAAACAGGACTTCAGTCAGTAAAAGGCGGTCTTCCTAAGGACGAGCTTATGACTGTGATGCAGCGCTATGCCGAAATGTACAAAGCTTTCAGCGAGTACACAATGGTAGCTAAGCGTCAGAACATCGCAGTGCTTATTCCGGGTGCTCAGAGCCGTACTGTGGCAGAAATTGCTGAAGACGACAGCTCTGAAGGCGAAGCAGTACGCTTCTAATCTAGTCTCCTAGCAACGGCGGCTAGGAGCAAAGGCAGGAGTAAGGTTTAGTAAGATTTACTTTCTCCTGCCTTCTTTTTCTTCGGGGGTGAACGGATAGAGGAACTATCAAACGCGTTTTTGCATCTTTTACCGCGTCCATACGTTAGCAGGGTTCAATTCCCTGTCACCCCATAGTTCAAAGGAGGACGGTATGTTTTATAAAGTAATAGCTGGTGGCAAAGCCTTCTATTCGAAAGAAATAATCAAGCAGTTTTATCACTGTGGTGATGACCTGCAGTCTAAAATTACAGGCGGTATGCTTAAGGCAGAGACTGTTCTTGAACGCACAGTTTATGCCCTGACTTCAGCAGACGATGCAGCCTGCATTGACAAGACATTCAGTCCTGTTTTACAGGATTTGGATACACTCTTGAAAGGATTTGAAAAAATCGGAAAAGGTGTAAACAATCTCACCTGTGTAGGCTATGATGAAAAAGAGCCATTATGCGAGTATGGTGGATTTAAGTTTGTAAAGTTTTCTGCTGTAATCAGCAAATCTAAATATCGAGACCAGCCGCATCTGCCTGTTCTTGAGATATGCGGCACTAAATACGTGGCTCTCGGATGTATTAAGAGAGGCGAAGTGTACTACATCGGCTAGGGGGGAATATGGACTCAGAAAAACTGCTCAGGGATTTCTATGCTATTTTCCACGGTAGTCGGGACAAGTACGTTGTGCACCAAATACCTTTTACGCAGGAAAGTTCAGGCAAGAACAAAGCAAAGCGCGTGTTCTACGCTCTGCTTAATCCAAAGGATAAAGAGAACAAAATTAAGAAGCCTGTCTCTATTGAAGACTATCGTATGCACCTCAATGGTGAACAGGGCTGTGCTATAGAGCCTTTGTGCAACGTTACAGACGATGAGGGAAATATTATAGCACGTAATATGTGCTATTACGGAGTTATTGATATTGACGTCTACGGACAGCCGGGACAGTTCCTTCACCTTATCAGACG
>JAEIGA010008730.1_pt1 | contig 15339 bp, 12 predicted proteins | sample 9270691 | NCBI WGS metagenome assembly JAEIGA01 (sample SAMN17057246, study PRJNA624740) | gut metagenome | biome: biome; isolation source: fecal sample | host: Bos grunniens | place: China: Xizang | collected 2019
ATCAGGAAATTGTTGATGACGGATATATCCAGATGATTGTAAAAAGATATGGATATTCAAGTGAAGACGATTTATATGCAAATATAACCTATGGCGGAATACAGCTATCAAATATTATTGCAAAAATCAAAGAAGAATATAAAAAGAAAAACATCAAACAATTTCAAAATGATATATCCTCTCTTGTTACTTCAATTCCAGAGCCTTCAAAATCAGCTGATACAGATTCAATAGATGGAATAATAGTAAAAGGTGTGGACAACTGTCTTATAAGATTTTCAAAATGTTGTTCACCTGTGCCTGGTGATAAGATAATTGGTTACATTACCCGTGGCAGAGGTGTGTCTGTGCACAGACAGGACTGTTCAAATGTTGCAGCTATTATAAGTGACCCTGAAGAAAAGGCCCGTCTTATTGATGTAAGCTGGTCTGGCGGAAAATCTAACAGCTATATAACAAATCTACGCCTTGTATGTAACGACAGAGACGGAATTGTTGTTGATGTTATTGGTATAATAAATGACATGAAACTTCCGCTTACTGCTGTTAACGCCCGTTCTGCCAAAGGAAATGTTTGTCTTATTGACTTAACCATTTCTATAAACAGCACAGGTGATTTAGATAAAATTACAAACAAACTGAATGCCATAAGCGATGTTATCGAAATATCAAGAAATTGAGGTAATACCGAATGTATTTTAACAAACTAAGAGTTGGACTCTTCTCTACAAATTGTTATATCTATGCTGATGAAAAAACAAAAGAAGGGATTGTAATAGATCCGGGCGGAGAGCCAGACAAAATAACAGAAGAAATCGCAAAAAATAATTTGAACATAAAATATATAATTATTACCCATGCACATATAGACCATATAAAAGCTCTTGATGAAATTAAGCATTTTACAGGTGCTCACATTGTTTGCGGAAAAAAAGATGCATTGGCTGTAAATGATGACTATTTATCTCTTGCAACACATTTTCGCAGAAAAGCACCAAGTGAAAAACCTGATATACTTGTTTGTGACAATGATGAAATTATATTTTCTGATACAGTTTTAAAAATTATAGAAACACCCGGTCATACAACAGGCGGAATAAGCATTTATGATGAAAAGGAGAAAATTCTTTTTTCAGGTGACACACTCTTTTTTGAAAGTGTGGGAAGAACAGATTTTGACGGTGGAAACTTTAAAGAGCTTTCTGATTCAATAAAAAACAAGCTCTTTCTTTTGCCGGATGAAACCAAGGTTTATCCCGGACACAGTGAAGAAACAAGCATAGGTCACGAAAAAGAAGCTAATTTTTTTATTTAGAATAATGAAATATATATTTAACGAACCAAAAATTGAATATACCGTAAGAGAATTAATTAACTCATATATTCCAAAAACCAAATTTGAAATTTGTGATACAATTCCGCAGAATGAAGACTACACATATGTAAACATAACAACATCTGCCAATGAATTTATATACAAAATAAAAATTAGTTTGGATGGTAAAGTTAAAGAAATAAGTAAATCTTATCACACTCTGTCAAAAACATTTATTTCAAATATCGTGGCAGATATTATGAAAGATTTAACAGGAATTGAACTCCCATGGGGTATTCTTACCGGAATAAGACCTGCAAAAATGGTGCGTGAGCTTATGAAGTCCGGTGAAAAAGAAGAAAAAATATATAATACATTTATAAATGATTATAAGGTTCGTCCTGACAAAGCAAGAATGTCTATAGAAGTAGCAAAAAAAGAAACAGAAATAGAAAAAAATATTAATAACAACGCTGTAAGTCTTTATATAGGTATTCCATTTTGTCCTACAAGATGTCTGTACTGCTCTTTCACATCTCAATCCATAAAGTTTTCTAACACACTAGTAGAACCATATATGGAAGCAATGCTTAAAGAAATAGACTATGTGTCAGAGTATATACGAATAAACAATATCCCCATTGAGACAATATATATAGGAGGCGGCACACCAACTGCACTTGATGAAAATAATCTTTATATACTGACAAACAAAATTCAAAATTCATTTAATATTGATAATTTAAAGGAATATACTGTTGAGGCAGGACGACCTGATACAATAACAAAAGATAAACTGAAAATTCTTAAAAATGCAAATGTATCGAGAATAAGCATTAACCCACAAACAATGAACCAAAAAACTCTCGATATTATAGACAGAAAACACAGCCCTTATGACATTATAAAAAGCTATGAGGATGCAACAAATGTTGGGTTTAATCATATAAATATGGATTTGATTGCTGGTCTGCCAAATGAAAATATAAGTGATTTTTCACATACTCTTGACATGATTAAATCAATTGACCCATCATCCGTAACAATACACACGCTATCTGTAAAACATGGTTCATATCTTGATATGAATTACAGTATGTATACACCATCTGCCGCACAGACAGTTGACGAAATGCTGACACTTGGAGAAAAAACACTTAAAAATATGAATATGCATCCATACTATATGTACAGGCAAAAAAATATGATTGGAAATCTTGAAAATATAGGTTATTGCAAAAACGGATACGAATGTATATATAATATATACATAATGGATGAAATACAAAGCATTATCTCTATTGGAGCAGGTGCGTCAACAAAAATTGTAAACGGAGATAAAATAGAAAGAGTGTTTAATGTAAAAGAAGTTTCAGAATACATTAAAAGAATTGATGAAATGATTGAAAGAAAGAAAAATTTATTTCAGGGAGTGAAATAATTATGAAAGACGGATTCATAAAAGTTGCATCAGCCACACCAAAGATTGCAGTTGCAGACTGTATCTTTAACAAAAACAGTATAATACAGCTAATGCAGGAAACCTCAAAAGCCGAAGCTAAGCTGACTGTTTTTCCTGAACTGTGTATTACAGGCTACACATGCGCAGATTTGTTCTTTCAAAAAACATTGCTCGACGGAGCAAAAGAAGCATTGCTTGATATAGTCAAAGCATCTGCAAAGTTAAAACCTGTATATGCAATAGGTTTGCCTCTTATGAATAACAATAGGTTATACAATTGCTGTGCAGTTGTATATAGAGGATATATACTTGGCATTGTGCCAAAATCAAACATACCTGGATATGCAGAGTTTTGTGAAAACAGATATTTCTCCCCTGCTCCCGATGAAAATTCCACAATAGAATTATTTGGAAAAAAATTTCCATTTGGTTCAAAACTGATATTTAAATGCACATCGATGCCGAATTTTAAAATCGGAGTGGAAATATGCGAAGATTTGTGGTATCTTGATACTCCATCTTGCAGTCATGTTAAAAACGGCACAACAATAATAGCAAATTTATCTGCAAGTGATGAAATTTCTGGAAAATCCAAGGTACGAAGAAATCTTATATCATCTCATTCATCAAGACTGCTTTGTGGATATATATATTCAAATGCAGGTGACGGCGAATCTACAACTGACCTTGTTTTTTCTGGTCACAACATTATCTGCGAAAGAGGAAATATCCTTGAAGAATCAAGACTTTTTGAAAACAAAGTTATATACTCAGATATTGATGTTGATACAATAGTATCTGAAAGAATGAAGATAAATTCATTTTCAAATTCATACGACAATGAATATGCTGAAATTGAATTTGACATGAAGCCTGAATCAACCATTCTTAGCAGAAAATATGATAAAAACCCATTTGTTACAGGTTCTGAAAAAGATATTGAGCAAAAATGCGAAGAAATAATAAGTATTCAAGCAAATGGATTAAAGAAAAGAATAGAACATACCAACTGCAAAAAACTTGTTATAGGAATATCTGGCGGTCTTGATTCATGTCTTGCTCTTCTTGTATGTGCAAAAACCGTGCAAATGCTAAACAGGCCTATAAAAGATATACTGTGTATTACCATGCCTTGCTTTGGAACTACATCAAGAACAAAAAATAACGCTGAAAAGCTATGTGAATATCTTGGTGCAGAATTTAAAACCATTGACATAAAAAATAGCGTAAACTGCCATTTTGAAGATATTGAGCATGACAAAAACAAATTTGACATCGTTTACGAAAACAGTCAGGCAAGAGAAAGAACACAAGTTCTTATGGATATTGCTAACGGTGTTGGCGGAATGGTAATCGGAACAGGTGATTTATCTGAACTTGCTCTTGGTTGGGCAACATACAATGGCGACCACATGTCTATGTATGCAGTTAATTCTTCTGTACCAAAAACTCTTATAAGATATATTGTCAGATATGTGGCAGATAAAAGCGAAGAAAACATAAAAAATGTTTTGTATGATATTTTAGATACACCTGTTAGTCCAGAGCTTCTTCCTGCAAACAATGATAACATATCACAAAAGACAGAAGACCTTGTAGGGCCTTATGAACTCCACGACTTTTTCCTGTATTATGTCATAAGGCACGGATACTCCCCTTCTAAAATATTCAGAATATGCACTCACACCCTTGGTGATATATATGACAGAGAAACAATATTATATTGGCTCAAAAACTTTTACAGAAGATTTTTTGCTCAGCAATTCAAGCGTTCCTGTCTTCCTGACGGGCCTAAGGTTGGTTCGGTAAATTTATCTCCAAGAGGAGACTGGAAAATGCCAAGCGATGCAGTATGGAACCTTTGGAAAAAAGAGATTGAAAATATAGAATAAAAAAAGTGAAGCTTATGCTTCACTTTTTTTATTCTTTAAAAATAACTCTGCACAAAACTGATATCTTATCAATTACAATTTCTTCGTTATTTAAAACAACATTCAAATTATCTGAAACAGAATCAAGGATGGCTGTAACAGGGTATCCTGTTTCATTTTTAATTTCAATTACACTTTGGCTATATACATCTATACTTTCGCTTAAGTCTGAAAATGCCTTTTCTTCATCACCATTTACAAGTATCTTTACCTTATCAAATGATTTACAATTTGTCAGTTTAACCCTTACCCACCCTTTATCAACAATATCCTGAGTACCGGCAAGAATTGGGCCATCAGACATATCGACATTTGTAAAAACCTGTCTTGTTGAATCAAATTTCAATCCAAGTTGGGAAAAACAAACAAGCGAAAATAAACATATACAAATGGTTGTAAAAAAAACAGAAAATGAATTTAAAAAACTATCTTCTAATTTAAAATTAAATAAACGCATAAATATTTTTTTCAAGGAAAACACCTCAATAATATTTATGCGTTATTTATTATCATTTATGCATTTTTGCCTGCAGTATATCCCGTTGAAAAAGCTATCTGCAGATTAAATCCACCTGTGTATGCATCAACATCAATAACTTCTCCGGCAAAATACACACCAGAAACAAGTTTAGATTCCATTGTAGATGGATTAATCTCCTTCACACTTACTCCGCCTGATGTGATAATTGCTTCTTTAACAGGTCTAAAATCTTTAATTTTAAAATTAAGATTTTTTATAACATTTACAAGTCTTGCTCGTTCCTCTTTTTTTATTTCGTTTATTTTAACATGAGGATCAATACCCGAAAGCTTTATTATTACAGGTATAAGTTTTTTGGGTAACAATGCACCAAGAGAATTGGCAAAGTCCTTGTTTTTCATTTCTTCAAAATCTCTAAGAATTCTTTTATCAAGAGCCTTTTCGTCCAATGCAGGTTTTAGATCTATGGATAAAACATAGTTGTTTTCCCGAGGTAATTTAAGATGTGAACTTGCACTTAATATAACAGGTCCGCTTACTCCAAAATGAGTAAACAACATTTCACCAAAATCCTTATATACAACTTTTTTTCCTGAAACAACTTTTATTTCTATATTTTTTAAAGATAATCCCATCAGTTCTTTTGCATAATCTTCGCATAGCTCCAACGGAACCAGTGATGGCTTTATTGGCGAAATGGTATGTCCTATTGATTTGGCAAAAGCATATCCGTCTCCTGTTGAACCGGTAAGCGGATAGCTCATACCACCTGTGGCTATTATTACGGAATCACATTTTATAACTCTGTTATCAGATAGTTTTATCAGCTTTTCATCAGACTGTACTTTTACAGACACAACCTTAGCATTTAAAAGTTTTACTTTATACAGTGACAGCATTTTTTTCAGAGCTTTTAAAACATCAATAGATTTATCGCTTACAGGGAATATTCTTCCACCTCTTTCAACCTTGGTTTCAAGACCAAGCTTTTTTAAAAGAGCAACAAGGTCATCGTTTGTAAAATTATAGAACGAACTATACATAAAGTTCCCGTTTACAGGTACATTTTTTATAAAATCCTCGATTGGCGCATTATTTGTAATATTGCATCTGCCTTTACCAGTAATAAGCAGTTTTTTTCCAAGGGTGTCATTTTTTTCAATTAATACAACATTATTTCCGCGACTTGCCGCAACGGATGCAGCCATTATTCCCGCAGGACCGCCGCCAATAACAACAATATTTTTCATATTATTACCTACATTAATTTATTTTCTTCTGTTCATAGACCTCATATTCTACCCAGATTTTTTCAAGGTCTTCAAACGTTCTTGTCATTTGTTCTTTATTCTTTACTACCAGCGCAACAATCATAGCGTTACACAAACTAAGCGGTGCAACCAAAGAATCTACAAAGTTTGTCATATCAGATTTTGCTATAAGCGGAAAATCAGCATACTGAGTTATAGGCGATTCCTCGCTATCTGTAATAGCTATTATTTTACTTTTGTTATTTGCAGCATACTTTACCGCATTCATAGTTCTTACAGAATATCTTGGATAGCTTATAGCTATAACAACATCGTTTTTTCCGACCCTGTATATTTGTTCAAATGTCTCACTTGCAGAATTTGTTGCGATTGTTTTTACATTATCATATATCATATTAAGGTAAAATCCCAGAAATGATGCAATAGCTGAACAGGTACGTGAACCAAGAATATATATTTTATCAGCATTATTTATACTTTCAACTGCAGACAAAAAATTATCGTTATCGAGAAAGTCAAGAGTCTGTCTGAGTTTATCTATATCTGATTGCATAACAGATTTCAAAATACTTTTTTCTTCCAATTTAGATGAAGTAATCTCCATTCTCTGAACATTGGTAAGCTTGTTTTTTATAAGTTCCTGCAAATCCTGCTGAAACTCAGGATAACCCTCATACCCGAGTTCAAACGCAAATCTTACAACAGTGGACTCACTTGTACCTACAATTGCACCAAGCTTTGATGCAGTAAGAAATGATGCTTTATCATAATGATTTATAACATATTCTGCAATGCGTTTATGACTCTTGCTAAAGCCAGACATTTTCGTATTTATATTTTCGAGTAGATTTTGTTTTGTCATATGCTCCTCCACATATTAATCTGCCCAAAAAAAGCCCCTCATAAACGAGGGGCTTCTGGGTAGTTTGTTAAAAATTTTTTTGAATGATCAATCATTCAACTATACAATATATATAAATGAGAATTGATATCAACAAAAATTTCCTTCAAGCTTACGCTTTAACAACATTTGCCGCCTGAGGACCTTTATTACCGTCAACAACGTCAAATTCTACACTTTCGCCCTCCTGGAGAGTTTTGTAACCTTCCATAGTGATAGCTGAGAAGTGTACAAAAACGTCTTTGCCGTCTTCGCCTTCAATAAAGCCATAACCCTTTTCTGCATTAAACCATTTAACTGTACCTTTCTGCATTGCTGTGTTCCTCCCTAAAATACGACGATAGCTTTGCTATCGAAAACTAAATTAAAGTAGATATACTACTAAATATAACTTTACCATATTAACCAAATATTGTCAATCTTTTTTTATAACGAAAAATATTCTTTCATCGTCATTTTTATAAGTATTATGACTTAAATCGCCAAATATACCTAATATTGTCAAACCTGCTTTTTCAACAATGGTTTTAATTTCATCTACTTCATAACACCTTTCAAAATGTTGTTCGGTTATACGGGTGTATTTATCATTATCACCCTTTACAAAGAAATTGAGATAAAACTCACATATGTTACCATCAAAATCATTTTCCCAGGAATAAAACAGATTTTCATTTTCAAAATTATATATATTATCAGAAAATATATTTTTAAATTTATAAGGCGAATTAATGTCAAATATAAGAAGTCCTGATGGATTGAGATAATTTTTTGCCAGAAGCAAAAAGTCATATAATTCACCATCTTCTGTAAGATAGTTTACTGTGTCGAGCATACTGAGAATAACATCAACTGTGCCATACAATTCAAAAGATGTCATATCCTGAAGAAGATAAAGAATGTTATCGTTTTTTTCACGGGCAATATTTAGCATTGCTTCTGAAGAGTCAATACCTATCATATCATAGCCCCTCTTTTGCAGTATATCACAAACAGTTCCTGTACCACAGCCAATATCTGCAATAAGTTCGGGCTTTTTTGATATAAATTTTTTGAACAACTGTTCTATATAATCTGCTCTTTTTTCGTATTCAACATCGCCTGTAAGCATATCGTATAAAGAAGCAAATTCCATATAGCTTTCCATATTATCAATCCTTCATCTGTTGATTATCATTTTTTCTGTCAAGAATCATCTTATATCCGCCATCTCCATAATCAAGACATCTTTTAACTCTTGAAATAGTGGCAGTACTTGAACCTGTTTTTTGTGCAATCTCTGAATAAACAAGACCGTCTTCAAGCAGTCCTGCAACCTCAAGTCTTTGTGCCATGGATTTTATTTCAGTAATAGTGCATAAATCCTGAAGAAAAAGCCAACATTCTTCCTCATTTTTCAAAGAAATTAAAGCATTAATAAGATTGTCTACAGTTCTGTCTTTAACTTTTTTCAAAAATATCACCCTATCAAATTTTTGTTAGTTTGGCAAAGGACGCCATAAGTGTTCTAGTGCCTACATTGTCAAAAGAAATTTCCAGAGACAAGTCATCACCTTTATCAGTTACAGAAAGAATCATTCCCTCTCCGAATTTTTTATGTTTGACTCTGTCACCTTTTTTAAAATCAAACCCTGCAGATGAAATATTATCAGATGCCTTTGTAAGATTATATGTATTCATAATTGAATCAACTGACATCTTTCCGGTGGATATACCATAGGTGGATTTTGAATGATTTGACAAAGAATAATCAGACGAAGAATACAGAGGTTTTTTAACTGTTTCTTCAATATCAAGATGTTCAGCCGATATCTCCGAAACAAATTTTGAAATCATTCTTGCCTCAGTTTTACCATACATTGTACGGCATTTTGCCCAAGTGAGAAACAACTGCTCTTTGGCACGGGTAATGCCCACATAGCATAGACGTCTTTCTTCCTCAATTCCTCCTTCTTCCATTTCCGACATAAGACTTGGAAAAAGTCCATATTCCATTCCGCATATAAACACAACAGGAAATTCCAGACCCTTTGCACTATGAAGTGTCATTAAGACAACTGCGTCCTGATTTTCATCATAATTATCCACATCTGAAACCAGGGATATATTATCAAGAAATCCTTCAAAAGAACTGTCTTCTACAGAATTCTGATATTCAACAGCCTTTGAACGCAATTCGTCAATATTTTCTATTCTGGAAACGGCTTCCTGCGGATTTTCTGCAACCAATGATTCTATATAACCTGTTCTTGATACAATTTCATCAATAATATCTGAAACACTGACAGTATTGATTTTTGATTTTATATCAAGAATAAGATCAGAAAATTCTTTTATCTTAGAATAGGACCTGCCAATTGCATCAGCATAGTTTGAATCTGTAATTATTTCAAACATACTTTTTCCTACACTTGATGCAAGTGTGGAAATTTTGGAAACAGTAGTGTCTCCTATCCCTCTTTTTGGAACATTAATTATTCTTGAAAGATTGGTATCATCGCTTGGATTATACAAAACCCTGAGATATGACATAATATCTTTGATTTCTCTTCTGTCATAAAATCTCAATCCTGCAAGTATTCTATACGGACAGGTCAGATTTTCTTCAAATGAACGGGTTTGGGCATTTGTTCTGTAAAGAATAGCAAAATCGCTGTATTTATACCCTTTTGTTCTAACATAGGATTCTATTGTATTATTTATAAACTGTGCTTCGCCAATCTGGTTATCCAGGGAGCGAACAATAATTTTTTCGCCCTCGCCTTTATCTGTCCACAGTCTTTTGGGTTTTCTATTCTTATTGTTGGCAATAACATCGTTTGCAGCGTCCAGAATATTTTGTGTTGAACGATAGTTTTGTTCAAGCTTTACAACATAAGCATCAGGAAACTGATTTTCAAAATCGAGTATATTTGTAACATCAGCACCTCTGAACTTATATATACTCTGGTCATCATCTCCAACAACACACAAATTTCTGTGTTTGTTTGCCATCATAGATACAAGTCTGTACTGAATATTATTTGTATCCTGATACTCATCTACAAGGATATATTTAAACTTATTCTGGTAATATTCAAGTATATCCGAATTGTTTTCTAACAGCTCGACGCTTTTTAACAAAAGGTCATCAAAATCCAGAGCATTATTTTCTTTAAGTCTTTTTGTGTACTGACGGTATATTTTGCCATAACCTTTTGCCCTGTAGTCGCTGTCATTCTTCAAAAGATATTCTTCGCATGATATACCCTTATTTTTACAATCAGATATAACATACATAACAGATTTCAAAGGAAACATATCTTCAGAAAGCATAACATCCTTTATACATTCCTTAAGAAGTCTTTTCTGGTCATTTGTATCATAAATATTAAAATTTGAGGTATATCCAAGACGGTCAATATCTCTTCTTAAAATTCTAAGACACGCAGAATGGAAGGTTTTTATCCACATATCTCCTGCACTTTCCGGTACAAGAGAAGTAATTCTATCTTCCATTTCACGGGCTGCCTTATTTGTAAATGTAATTGCCAGAATTTCCCATGGACGAGCCTTGTGTTGCTCGAGTATATATGCAATACGCCTTGTCAAAACAGTGGTTTTTCCGCTTCCTGCTCCGGACAAAACAAGCAAAGGTCCATCTGTTTTCATAACAGCTTCTTTTTGTTTATCATTCAATCCGTTAAATAAGTCCATACTAAGTCCTTTCAGAATATATTTACTGCATTATTTCTTCATTTATAAAGCACCAGAGTTCCTCTACACCCAATCCATTTATTGTAGAAAACGGAATTATAACATCATCACCTGACAAAGAAAGTTCTGAAATAATAGTACGGATAGATGTCTCCTGTTCGCTTTTTTTTAGTTTATCAAACTTAGTAGCTATAATAACTGCCCTGTCACATACATGACGAATAAAGTTGAGCATGGTTTTATCATCCTCAGTGGGCTTATGTCTGCTGTCAACAAGCAAAATAACCTGTTTAAGCTTATCTCTGGTATTTAAGTATTCATCAATCATAACTGCCCATTTTTTCTTTTCCTGAGGTGAAACCCTTGCAAAACCATAACCAGGCAAATCTACAAGATTAAGCTTGTCATCAATATTATAAAAATTAATTGTAGCAGTTTTCCCGGGTTTTGAACTTACCCGTGCAAGACTTTTTCTGTTCAACATCTTATTAATAAGTGATGATTTTCCGACATTTGAACGCCCTGCAAAAGCAATTTCAGGAAAGAAATTCTGCGGGTATTGATTTTTTCTGACAGCTGATATGGTTAATGAAACATTATTAATATTCATAAGTATCCTCCAAGGATAAAATTTTACATAAGTGCATGTTTTAATACAGTATTTATATTATCTGCAGGAATAAATTCCAATGCACTTTTTACTTCATCGGGAATATCGGATATATCCTTTTTATTATCAACAGGTATAAGAATTTTATCAATTCCCATTCTGTGTGCGGCAAGTGACTTTTCCTTGAGACCACCGATTGGAAGAATTTTTCCGGTAATTGTTATTTCACCTGTCATAGCAACATTGTTATTTATCTTTTTTCCTGACAAAGCCGAAATAAGAGCTGTGGTTAGAGTGATTCCTGCACTGGGACCATCTTTTGGCACAGCACCTTCTGGCACATGAATGTGTATGTCATTTTTCTTGTAAAAGTCTTTATCTATTCCATATTTTTCAGCATTAGAGCGAATAAATGTAATAGCCGCCTTTGCAGACTCTTTCATAACATCACCAAGCTGACCGGTAAGTTCAACATTACCGTTACCGGACATTACCTCTGCCTCAACATAAAGAACATCTCCGCCGTATTGAGTCCAGGCAAGTCCTGTAGCAACACCAACTTCGCACGGATTTTTCTTTGTGTTTGAAAAAACAGGTTTTCCAAGATATGTTTCAAGTGATTTATTTGAAACAGAGATACTCTTTTTTCCATCTATCATTATTGTTTTAGCCGCTTTTCTGAAAATCTTTTCTATCTTTCTTTCCAGTTCTCTCACACCAGATTCGCGTGTATATTCGTTTATTATTTTTAAAATCACGCCTGAGGAAAATTTAACCATTGATTTGGTCATTCCATGTGATTTAATCTGATTTGGTATAATATAATTTACGGCTATCTGTTCTTTTTCTGCATCAGTATATCCAGAAAGTTCTATAATCTCCATTCTGTCAAGAAGCGGTCTGTCAATAGTTTCAAGTGTATTTGCAGTTGTTATAAATAAAACATCTGACAAGTCGCACTCAAGTTCAAGATAGTGGTCTCTGAACGAAAAATTCTGTGCACTATCGAGAACCTCAAGAAGAGCTGCAGATGGGTTTCCTCTGAAATCAGATGATAATTTATCTATTTCATCAAGAAGAATTAATGGATTAATTGTACCTGCCTGTTTAAGTGCAGTTGCAATTCTTCCGGGCATGGCTCCTACATAGGTTTTTCTATGACCTCTTATTTCCGACTCATCCTTGACTCCTCCGAGTGAAAGCCTTACATATTCTCTGCCTAGTGAACGGGCTATGGATTTTGCAACAGATGTTTTTCCGACACCGGGAGGTCCAACAAGACAAAGTATGGGAGATTTTTTTCCACCGGAAAGTTTTCTTACAGCAAGAAACTCAACAATTCTCTCTTTTACTTCTTTTAGACCATAATGGTCTTCTTCAAGAATGTTTTCACACAACACAAGGTCTGTGTTTTCCTGGGACTTTTCTGTCCATGGCATATCAATGAGCCATCCCACATAATCTCTTATAACACTGCCTTCAGGATTTCCCAGTTGCATCTTTTTAAGTTTAGAAAGCTCTTTTTTAGCCTTATCATAAACCTTCTTTGGAACACATTTTTCCTCAAGTTTTGTAAGATAGTCATCAATTTCTATGCTAATGCTTTCTCCGTCACCGAGTTCATCCTGTATGTACTTTAACTTTTCGCGCAAATAAAACTCTCTTTGATTTTTATCAATACGGCGTTTTACCCCTGTCTCAATCTCTTCAGAAATCTGTTTGTTCTGAATTTCCTTTGTTATAAGTTCTATAAGCATTTCAAGTCGTGAAACAACATCTGTCTCCAAGAGAAGTGACATTTTTTCATCTGCAGAAAATGGTATAACCGCAGAGAGAACATCTGAAAAATGTTCAGGATCTCCATCTTCTATAACACTGGAAAAAGTATCCTTTGGAATATTTGAAAAGAGAGAAAAATATTCTGTTGTAAGAGATTTAAGCTTTGCCATATATGCATCGACTGTTACTATTATTTCTTCGTTTTCAAATGGCTTTGGAACAGATTCAAGAACACTGCATTCAAAGTAAGGGCTTGTTTTCACAAAACCCTCAACAGTGCCCCTTGATATACCTTCTACAAGCACACGAGTGTTATTTTCTGATAACTTTATCATCTGCTTAACTTTTGCAATAGTACCAATTGTGCACAAATCGTCACTTGTTGGTTGTTCCACATCCATATCCTTTTGAGGCAACAAAAATATAAGCTGATTTTCAACAATTGATTTATCTACAGCAGCAATAGATTTTTCTCTGCCGACATCAAAATGTATTATCATATCAGGAAACACGGGAAGTCCCCTCAACGGCAATACAGGAAGTGTATGTATTTTTTGTGCTATTTTATCTGACATTGTAATTTATCCTCTTTTTATCTGAATTTAACATAAATAATTATACTATTTTACTTATTTATTTTCAAGTTATATTTTTTACCTGTACAGGCAATATAACCATTGTTTACAGCCTTTGGCTATTCAAAAAATCATCAATTGCATTTTCAACAGACACAACCTCTTTTTCAAATGCTGGGGCACTTACTCTGAGAGCACCATTGCCCAAAATAATCATTTGTTCAAGTCCATCTGAAGTTGCTACCCTTACAAGATGATCCTTTGCGAGTTTATGTGATACTTTTTCTATATAGCTATCAGCCGTTTCGGCTTCTTTTGTATATACAACACTGATTCCATTAATATATTCAATGCTTCCCTGGTTTCCCTTAACCTTATATGCATCGAACACAACTATAAGTTCACATCCTGCAATAGCTTTATAATTTATAAGTCTGTTAATAAGTTGTTCTCTGGCAAGATTCAAATCATCTTTTGAAACTTTTTTCAGCGACTCCCAAGAGTGAATAATGTTGTATCCATCTACCAATACATACTCAGGTCCTGAATAAACCTGTTTTGTTTTTGCCTTATAATTTGAATTTATATTAGACTTTGCAGATGGTTTTTTATTATCATTTGGAACATATCTTGATTTTGTCTTACCAAATGTTCTTTCAAAAATCATATTAAGTTCATCATCACTTACAGACAAAGGGTCAAATTTTTTTGAGGGTCTGAATTCACTATACACCTCTTGCTTTTTCGGTGCAAGAGCACTATCTAAATGCATGTTGTCATAAACCTCATTCCACTTAACCAAAACTGCACTGCCGTGAGAACAAAATACTGAATCGGCACTGTTTTCAATATCACTGTCTGCATCATATCCAATAGTTTCAACTACTTCATCTGCATTATGGCAAGGAAAATATCCTTTTAATGTCAATTTAATTCTTCCTCTGCCTTTTGTAAAAGAAATAATAGAAAGCTGATAATCGCTGATTTCAGATACCGGTGCTGAACCTGTTAATATTGAAAATTCACCACAGAGTTCTGGAGAGGAAAACTCACCATTCATCTGTTGAATATCAGATATTACTCTTCCTATGTTTTCTGATGGTACTTCTATTTTGAAGTCATACCAAGGCTCGAGCAACACGCTTTTTGCATTTCGCAAACCATGCCTTACTGCTCTGTATGTAGCTTGTCTGAAATCGCCGCCATCTGTATGCTTAAGATGAGCTTTGCCCGAAACAAGAGTAATGTTCATATCAGTAATTGGTGACCCGGTGAGAACTCCCCTGTGACTTTTTTCCTGAAGATGTGTAAGAATAAG
>JAEIGA010008731.1_pt1 | contig 15338 bp, 11 predicted proteins | sample 9270691 | NCBI WGS metagenome assembly JAEIGA01 (sample SAMN17057246, study PRJNA624740) | gut metagenome | biome: biome; isolation source: fecal sample | host: Bos grunniens | place: China: Xizang | collected 2019
CTGATTTATGTTAAAGAAGTTGATACAGCCAGCATCAAGGTTGGTGACGATATCACCTTCATTCTCAATGAGGATTTGGTGGTTGCCACCCACCAGGTTATCCGCATCGATGCAGAAAAGCAGCATTTCTACACCAAGGGTCTTGCAAATGAGATAGAGGACCAAAACCCCGTGCATTTCAATAATGTGATCGGTGTTCCGCAGTTTTCCATTCCCAAGCTGGGCTATGTATCTGACTTTGTGCAGAACCCTCCCGGTATGTACATCACCATTGGCATTGGTATTTTGCTGATTTTCCTTGTTTTTGTTCCTGATTTGATGGGGAAAAAGAAGGAGGAAGAAAAGCCTGAAGCTGCTGCCGCCCAGGCAGAGCTTACATCCGCAAACGAGGAAAACGAAAAGCTGAAGGCGGAGCTTGCCAAGCTTCGTGCTGAAATGGAAAGCAAGTAATTACGGTTTTGGGTTTGTGCCTGTTAAGGAATTCCAATAGGCATAAATTTGAAATATATTCTGAAAGAAAGGAGGAAACTGAAATGAAAATGACAAAGAAAAAGGTGTTTGTTGCAGCACTGGCAATCTGCCTGATCGCTATCATCTCCATGGGCACTTTGGCTTGGTTTACAGCTGAGGACAGCGCAGAGAACATCTTCAAGGTATCTACTGACGATGTAACACAGAAGCCTGATTTTAAGCTTGACCTGTTCGAGCATAACATCCTGGCTGACGGCACTCTGGGTACAGAGGAAGTTGCGTCCAATACTTATAACCATATCGCCCCCGGCGATGAGCTGGCAAAGGATCCCACCGTCCGCAATGACGGCGCATATGATATGTGGGTTCGCGTGAATGTGACCCTGACTGATTATGCTGTTTGGGAAGACATCCTTGGCGACGGCTATGACTTCAGCGCGATCCTCGAAGGCGTGAATGCTGATTGGACTGTTGATGCAAACTCTGTTGGTACCGACACTCTGGTATTCTACAAGAATACTAAGCTGGCTACCGGCGAGAGCTCCACTGTATTCACCGGCGTTAATATCCCCGGCGAAGAATTCACCGTGGACAACATCCCCACCGAGTTCAAGCTGAACATTGTTGCTCAGGCTATCCAGGCTGACAACACCGGCGCAACCGCACAGGAAGCTTTCTTGAAGTTCTAAGCTTCCACAATCAGAAGGTCTTGAATTTTGTGGTTTTATAAAGACCGGATCGCATAAAACCATGGCGTTGTATGTCGGCATTAAAAATGTCGACAAAAGCAAAAGGAGAATATTAAATGACTAAAACAAGAAGCACCAAGCGTGCTCTGCTGATGAGCGCACTGGCTCTGCTGATGTGTGTATCTATGCTCGTTGGCAGCACCTTCGCTTGGTTTACTGATTCCGTTACCTCTGCAGGTAACAAGATCCAGGCAGGTACCCTGCAGCTGGATCTGGAGTTGCTGAAGAACGGCACCTGGACTTCCATTAAGGAATCCCGCGAGCCTCTCTTCAACAACACCCTTTGGGAGCCCGGTTACACCGAGTTCAAGATCCTGAAGGTTGAAAATGAGGGCACTCTGGCTCTGAAGTGGGTTGCAAAGTTCACTTCTCAGAAGGAATTGTCCGACCTGGCTAAGGTTATTGATGTCTATGTTCTGCCCAGCGAAACTGAGCTGGCAGCACCTGCTAACCGTGACCTGACCGGCTACACCAAGGTTGGCACTTTGGACAAGTTCATCAATACCATTGGCCAGACTACTTACGGCAACCTGACTGCTGGTCAGAAGGCATACCTGGGTATTGCTCTGAAGATGCAGGAAACTGCTGGCAATGAATATCAGGGCCTGGATCTGGGCGGCGCATTTGATATCACCATCTTCGCTACTCAGCTGACTTCCGAAAAGGATAGCTTTGACATCAACTATGATGCCGATGCTCAGTTCTCCGGCCTGTCCTCCGGCACTCTGGAGCCCGGTCAGTCTGCTATCGAGATCCCTGTAACCGACGGTGCCAACACTCGTGTTGGTATGGCTACCGTGCCCGCTGAAGCTTTGGCTCCCGGCGCGACCACCTCTGATGCAGTGATCCTGCCCACAGATTTTGAAGGTAACTTCACTATTGATACCGGCATGGAAAGCAAGGCTTTCGACATTACTGTTACCAACCTGAAGGAGAACAATGATGCTCCTGTTAAGGTGAAGGTACAGGTGGGTACCGGTATGGATCCCGCTACCTTCAAGCTGTATCACTACAACCAGGAGATCCCCTGCACCTACGATCCTTATGACGGATATGTAGCATTTGAGAGCGTAGATTTCAGCCCCTTCACCATCGTGTATGATGCTGAGTCTGTATATGTAGCTCCCGTAGAGCCCGATGAAAACGATCTGCCTGTTGCAAATGTATCTGAGTATACACCTGCTGAGCCCATCGTTTGGGGCAACTACGGTCAGTGGTCTCCCACAGAGGGTCTGGAAGCAAACCTGGATGCAATCTATAAGTTTGCTTGCGCCGAAACTCTGGAAGAGGCTGAGGCAAATCCCTATGCACACTGGGAGTGCGATTTCTTCGTAAAGCTGGATCGCGACCTGGGTGCAAACGAGATCTTCCTGGGTGGCAACTACGGCGACTTCGGTTGGGTTGGTTTCCACAATGGCGATCTGACTCTGGAAGCTAACACAGAAATCCCCCTGCTGGGTAGTGTTACCTCCAATCCCTGGACCTATTTAGATGTTGTTCAGTTCGTTGGTGAGTTCATCTGCGGCGTTGGCAATGTAGGCAATTCTCTGGAGGGTGCAACCTTCACCGTTACCCTGCGTCTGACCAATCCTGAGAACCACGAGGAGTTCTACGACATCCAGACCATTACCTATAAGTTCACTACCGTTGTTAACTCTGCTGATGAACTGCAGGATGCTATTAACAATGGCAGCACCGATATCACCTTGGGCGGCGATATCGATCTGGGCAATGGCGGTCTGATCATTCCCTAATTTCCTGACTACTGTGACACCCCTCCTTCGGGAGGGTGTGTCCGGTAACCAAAGGTCACAAATGTGTGTGTTTTGTGTCTTTTGGTTACCGTTAAATAATCATAAAAAGGTGAGTAAAAAATGAAGAACAAGAAAACGGCGATTTTGAAAAGTGGCATTGCATTGCTTCTGTGCATTTCAATGCTCATCGGTAGTACCTTTGCGTGGTTTACCGATGATGTTACCGTTTCCGGTAATATCATCAAGACCGGTACGCTGGATATCGAGATGTACTGGACCGATGATCTTACTGGCGGTCAGTGGCACAATGTAGAGGAGGATGGCTATAATACTATCTTCAGCTATGATAACTGGGAGCCCGGTTATACCGAGGTTAAGTACATAAAGCTTGTGAACAACGGTGAGCTGGCCTTTAACTACAAGCTGGCTATTACGCCCCAGGGCGAAGTGGGCAAGCTGGCAGAAGTGATCAATGTGTACATTGCCAACGATAAAAATGGCATTGAGGTCACAAATTCCGGCGATCTTAGCAAGCTCAGCGCCATTGGTTTGCTGAACAATGTAATGAACGGTGGATCTACGGCAAACGGCACTCTGTTTGCGGCTGATCAGCAGAGCCCGATTCATGATTCCAGCGAAACCATCGTTACCATTGCTATGAATATGATCACCACTGCAGGCAATGAGTATCAGGGTGAACACTCCGGTAATTTCACCATTACCGCGCTGGCTACACAGGCGCCCTTTGAGAGCGACTCCTTCGGTGCAGATTATGATTCCGGCTCTGAGTATGGATCCGTTCTGTTGCCCGGTAAGGTCACAAGCGCTGTTGCGCCTGTTGACGGAAAAGTTCCCACCGGCGGTGTCGCAATGAACGGCAGCACAGTTTCTGCATTCGTTCCTGCCGGTGTTGCGGTGGCGGATAATGCAGATAAGCTTACCTTGACCGTCACACCTTTGGAAGATACAACCAGTGGCATTACCGTAGTCAACGACGAGATTTTGATTCCTGTGGATGTCCATATTGACGGCATTGCCGAAAATAACGATGTTCCCATTATCATTGAACTGGGTCAGATTCTGCCCAAGTATATGAATATGGGTAACTACCACCTGTTCCATGTGGAAGATGGCGTGAACAACGAAATGACGATGGTTGCCGATAAGGCTGCCCTTGTTGCCCATAACCAGTATACCTATGACCCCTTGACCGGTGCTGTCTGTGTAGCAATGGCATCCTTCTCCGAGATCGCCCTTCTTGCCGAAACGAATAATGCCTGGAAGGGCGAGTATGACTATACCTGGTACGATGCATCCAAGACAGAATTGACCATTGCCAATGCTGACCAGCTGGCAGCCTTCGGCGCCATTGTGGGCGGTATGAATGGTCAGAAACAGGACTCCTTCGCAGGCAAGACCGTGAAGCTGATTGCGGATATCAACCTTGGCGACGCTGAAAACAGCAATAACGCTAGTGTTATCTTCTATCCCATTGGTTACTACAATTCCACCGGCTCTTATACGAAGACTTCCGGTGGTACCGTTACCAGTAGCGTCTCTTCCTTTGAGGGCACCTTTGATGGCAACGGCCATACGATTGCCAATTTCTACCAGAATACCTGGGAGATGTTTGGCGACTACAACTCCGGTTACTCCGGCACCCCCAACCACTACAAGGACGCAATGGGCTTGTTCGGCTATATCCTGAACGGCACAGTTAAGAACCTGACCGTTGATAACTTCTCCTCCGATGGTGAATTCACCCCCACCGGTGTCATCGCTGCCTATGCAGACGGCAAGTCCATCTTTGAAAATATCGCAATTACCCATTGCAATCCCCGGGTTTACAACACCGGTAACGGCGGTATCATCGGCATTGCCGGTGACACAAGCACAGCAAACGATGACCATATCACCCTGAAGAACATCACTGTTGATAACTCCAACAAAATCTCTGCATTGTGGGGCTCTTACGATGTGGCCTGTGGCGGCTTGGTAGGTATGTACCGTGGCAATGTAGATGGCAGCGGCAATGCAACCGGCGACACCATTTCCTTTGAAAACTGCCATGTTTCCTCAATCATCGATGTCTATAACGATGTCTGCGGTAACTATCAGTATTATGCATACCGCTATGCCGGTATGATCATTGGCTCTGTCCGTCATAATACTGTAAATGGAGAGGGCAAGACCATTCCCAATATGACCGGCATCTCCGCCACCGGCTGTACTGTCAACTACGGCAATTGGAATGATTACTACTACTGTGAATTCGTGAAAAACGGCCATCCCAGTTATTCCGGCGAAAATGATTACAAGTTCAGCCGTGTAGATAAGTCTGATATCATTTTTGACGCCAACGGCAAGGTCACTGGCTGTAATCACGAACACAGCGATGTCGAGGATAATCGGGCAATTTACCTGCCTTTCCATCAGCTGTTCACCGGCTATAGCTGGGGCGTAAGCAGCATCGGCCTGGAAAACTGGCAGGGCGTTGAGGTGCTTGGTATCGAGTTAGGCGATCAAGAAGAATCTGTTGTGAAGTTTGAGAAGGCACAGCCCCTCAGCGAATATCCCTCAGGCTATACTGTAAATATTGAAGAGCTTTTCAAAGAAAAGTCTGATAACCATGTGGCAATTGTACAGGATGCGGTTCAGGTGTTTGTGTCCCCTGTTGGTGACAATAGCACAGCAGGAGCTACTTACAATGCCAACACCACCGATTGGACCAAGGGCTCCATTACGTTCACCGGCAGTGGTACTGCAAAGATTACTATTACCGACTACTATTTCTGCACGGAGACCAGCTTTGAGGTTACTGTTGTGGAAGGATTGGTAATAGATGAGTTTGGCAAGATGTTTGCCAATGCAGATGAGGTTCTGTACCGTGTCGGTAATGAAAAGAATGTTGAACTGGGTTCCCTATTTGCAAAACTCCCTGGTGTTACTATTCAGAACACTAGCGTTGAGGTGACCGTTACAGCATATGATGCAAACGCAGATGCTTCCGGTACCTTTACAAAGGATGAAACTGATTGGACAAAGGGAACTATTGATTTCAATGGTACCGGCGTTGTAAAAGTGACAGTGAAGGATTGCATCTATGGCAATGCTGCGGAAATCTATCTTGAAGTAGTGGATGCCTACAATGTAACAGTATACAGCGATTTGAAGGATGGCCGAAATTCCGTATTCCTTAATGATATCAATATGGCAAATGGTGGCACATACCGCCTTACCGGAAACCACGTGCTCTATGGTAATGGCTTTACATTTAATGTAAAGAACGGTGCATACACTGGGGTGGACTATGATTACGCCAGCTATGTTATCTATTTAGAGGATTCCCGTCTCGACAATGTGAAAATCGAAGGTGCAGTCTATCCTGAAATTGGTGTCTACAAGACTGACTCCTACAACCGTGCGATTGTTATGACCGCTGGTGATTGTACGATTACAAACAGCTATATATCCAATGGTGCATCGCCTATCAGAAACGGTGGCAATTTGGAATTGGTCAATACAACCCTTAAGGGTGGTATATATGCCAATCTGGACCTGCGTAATGGTCACCTGATTTTGGATAATGTAACAACTATTAACCAGGTTGGAGCCAATGATAAATACAATGGCACAACAGAAATTGTTGGTATGGGCATTGTTGCATATCAGGAGGGCGGCACAGAAGAGCTTAAGATTACGATCCGGAACAAGCTGACACAGTACAATTATCTCTCTAAAACACAAGCAGATGCTTACTTTACAGACACTTATTCGAAACAGATCAAGGATGTTGTTTTTGGAAACGATTTTGGTTCTTATAAGAATGGTGAATGGATTAATTTCGGTATTGTTTCCATGAATAACTACTTTACCGAAGAAGATTTGGTTGACGAGAGATCGAATAAAGAAGGCTATTTTGGCACAGCAAAAACAATCACTATGATAGGTAATAGCAGAGATTGCTATGTTTATTCTGTGAAACCCGCAAGCCAGAGTGCGCCCGCTTATCCCGGCTATACCACAGCAGGACAGGGAGTTATCAAACCTACGGTTACCTTTGACTTTACCAAGAACTATCAGCAGAAGGTTGAAGGCTCTAATGATTATTGCTACGCTGACAATGGCAAAGTGATGATCTCCATGGATGAGGGTGATACCGTAATTTGGGATACTTCCATTCTGACAGTAAAGAAAAACGGACAGACATTGGCCTATACCGTTTCTGCGGAAGGTACAGATTACACTGGAAAGAGTATTACCTTCAACGAATCCAAAACGCTTGCTGTAACCTATGCGTTTACGGACACAATGAACTATACGCTGAGCGATGGAACGGTTCAAAGATTTGAGCGTAAGTATACTGAAACAGTCACAATTGATGTTTCGGTTGTTAAGCAAGAGGCAAAGCATGCGGAGTTTTCCTTTGGTGCAAATGGAACGGCATATGGGAGCAAAACCATTTTGGTTGGGGATAAGACCTATGTGATGCCGAATGTTACTGCAACAGTCAGTGGAGAGATTGGCAGCACAACAGTGAATGGAACGACGGTATACTATCCCATTACGAAGATGTATACTTCGGACGGTGTGACTGCCCACAAAGGTAGTTGGTATGCCTGCTTCCCTATTTTTAAGGATGCTGTGCAGATTATCGACTATGCAGACAAGGGAACAGGTGACTCGGTTACTTATAACCAAAGCAATGTGACAACAGTGGCGCAGATTCCGTCTACATTGAAGGCAGTGAATCCCACATCTGCATTCCTCTATCAGATGAATGCTACTAACTATCCACCTCCCACAGATCCTACTGCTGTTAACGACGTAGTTAGCTATACATGCAACCGTAGTGGCTTGACAGCGTCCAATGAGCGTAGTGAAATGACCGTTGTTGCAGAATACACCTATACAGACAATGCTGGTACTGTGTACTACTACTATGTAGGATACTACTGTGCAGAACAAACAAATGGTTGCGTTACACCTGACACTTTGATCACCTTGGCAAATGGCAAGCAGGTGCGTGTGGATAGCCTGAAGGGCGACGAACTGCTACTGGTCTGGAATATGGAGACCGGTAAGTATGAGTCTGCTCCCATTGTCTTCGTGGATTCTGAGCAGGAAAGCGAGTATGAGATCATTCACTTGTACTTCTCCGACGGCTCCGATGTAAAGGTGATCTATGAGCACGGCTTCTTCGACCTGGATCTTGGAAAGTATGTATACATCGATGCGAACAACTATGCTGACTATGTTGGCCATAAGTTCGTAAAGCAGGGAGATGTACACAATGATACCTGGAAGACCGTCACCTTGGAAAAGGTCGTTCTGGAAACAGAAGTCACCACTGCTTGGTCTCCTGTAACCTTTGAGCATCTTTGCTACTACACCAACGGTGTTCTGTCTATGCCCGGCGGCATCAGTGGCCTGTTCAACATCTTTGAGGTTGACACGAAGACTATGACCTACGATGCCCAGCAGATGCAGAAGGATATCGAGACCTACGGTCTATTCACCATGGAAGACTTCGGCGGCTTGATTCCTGAAATTGCTTTCGAGGCCTTCAACGGCGACTGGCTGAAGGTTTCCATGGGCAAGGGTCTTCTGACTTGGGAAGATATCGTTGCAATGGCTGAGCGCTATATCCCCTTAATGTAAAAATGAATTCCTGCTACCCATCCCCGAAAGGGGATGGGCGGCAATCAAAGGATACGACCGGTGCCTCCCTTGCGCAAAGGGTAAGCGCCTCGCGCGGTGGCGGGATTGTTGTGTCTTTTGATTGCCGAAGGCAATTCCCGGAAAGGAGGAAACACTATGTTCAACAAAATGAAGGCAAAATGTGCGGTTGTTGCAATCATTGCCATTATGCTGACCTTTTTTGTACAGGACACCCTGGCGTATTATTCTACGATTCGTTCTGCGGTGAATGTTGTGACCTCCGGTGATATTCAGTTTATCATTCACGAAATGACCGACCAGGGTACAGAATTCCCTGAAGAGGGCGTGTACATCGTACCCGGTGACATTGTTTCCAAGAAGGTGAGTATTGAAAACGATTGCGACCATCCGTTTTACCTCCGGGTGAAGATGGTTTACGGCATCGACTCTCAGGAACTCACCGCAGAGGATTGCTTTAAGCTGAATATCAATGAGGAGAATTGGCAGCTGCACGATGGCTGGTATTACTACAAGGGTATTGTAGAGCCCGGCGAGACAACGCCCGATGTGTTCTCCCATGTGGAGATCGTTGGCTCTAAGGTGGACAACAGCTATCTTGGCAAAACACTGACCCTGACTGTCAGAGCGCAGGCAGTGCAAAGCGAGAATAACCCCATTGCAGATAATAACACCTATACCGCCTCCGGCTGGCCTGCAGAATAGGGAGGGCGTATAGATGAAAAAAGTCATTACACTTTTAGTCGCCCTGATGCTGGTGCTGACCGCGGCACTGCCGGTATATGCTGCCGACGGCAATGTGATTTACAGCGGCAATGCAGGAGAATTCATTTTCACACCGGGAACAGAGGACTCTGTCAGTGACCTGTTTCCTAATTTCAAAGAGGTTATGCCCGGTGACACATTGACCCAGAAAATTACGGTCAGAAACGATGCAGACAACAAAGTCAAGGTAAAGATTTATATGCGTTCTCTGGGATCGCATAAGCACTCCGAGGAGTTTTTGTCCCAGCTGCATATGACAGTTTCCACCGGTGCCGGTGAAGAAATGGCGTATATGTTTGATGCTGCAGCGGATGAAACTGCACAGCTGACAGACTGGGTCTGCCTGGGAACATTGTATTCCGGCGGCGAAGTAAATTTGGATGTTGTTTTAACTGTGCCGGTCGAGCTGGGAAATGAATTCCAGGATCAACTGGGACACTTGGATTGGGAGTTTATGGTAGAGGAATATCCGGTGGAGCCGGAGGATCCCAAGCCGCCCCATACCGGTGATGATTTTCCTGTGGAATTCTGGATCGTACTTTTGATTTGTTCCGGCGCGATGTTACTGTTTCTTTTGCTGTGGCGCAAAAAGAAGGAAGAAAACCGGGAAGCAATCTGATTTAAGGAGGGATAAGGCGTGAAGCCCCAAGTTAAGAAAACGAGATACAAAAAAATAGCCTTAGCCCTCAGTTTATGTGCACTCATCGCCTGGGGTATCCTTGGCGCAGGCACCTCCCTGGCTTGGTTTACAGATAACTCTCCGGAAATCAGCAACATTTTTCATTTTGCGGAATTTGATTTGGTACTTTCTCACCGGCTGACTGATGGCAAGTGGGAAGAAGTCGACAGCCAGACTAAGCTTTTCGATGAAAATGCCCTGTATGAGCCGGGCTATGTTCAGGTCATATATCTGAAGGTGGAGAACAAAGGTACGATTCCCTTTAAGTTCGATACCGCAGTGACGGTGCATGGCTGTGTGGAAGCCACCAATGTATACGGCCAGCCGTTTATGCTGCAGGATTACCTGAAATTCGGTCTGACCACTGCTGATAGCGAGGCGGATATGAAAAACAGTGTTCCTGACCGGGAAACTGCCGTGCAGATCGCCAGCGAGCCTTTGCACAATTACTACGAAACAGGCGCATTTGAACTAGCACCGGATGCTGCAAAGTATATTGCGCTGGTAATCTATATGCCCCAGGAGGTGGGCGATGTTGCCAACTACCGGGGAGATACAGTTCCCAAGGTTGATTTGGGCATCGCCGTGAAGGCAGACCAAATTCGAAACTGATCACAAACGCAAATCTGTGAAAGGAGGATGATCATGTGAGAAAGCTTTTTAACGAGCTTTTAAGCGCGAAAAAGGAAGAAAAAGTATGCGAAAAAGCGCTGATCACACGGCTGGCAATGACCGTTGTAATCGTAGTTGCTTGCCTTGCGGCAATGAGCTTTACGGCATATGCCTATTTTGCTTCCAATATCACCTCCAGTTACAATTTTATCAAGACAGCAAGTTTTGAAACCAGTGTTTCCATTCACATTACCGATGAAAACGGGGAAGCAGTTCAGGTGATCACCAGCAACAATAAATCTCATACTGCGCAATTAAAAGCGAATGCAAAATATCTGGTCACGCTGCAGCATACAAAGCGCAGCACAGCAAAAACAGGCTTTGTCATTGTTACGGCAACAGATTGTACTACCCAGTACCATACCCAGCAGCTTGGTAAGGATGGCAACGGAAACACAGAAACCATATCCTTCTGGCTTGCACCCAATGCAAATACAACAGTGACCTTCTTGTCCCACTGGGGCACATCTTCTATGTATCCCGAGTTTGTATCAGTAGGTCAAAACAGTGAACGGTATATCCTCAATGGAGAGACAGTCAACCTGTTTATGATTGGCGCTGAGGAGAATAACGATCCGCCTGAGGAACCACAGGAGGGTCTCAACGAAGAAGAACCCACACCGGATCCGGCGGATGTAACAGAAACAGATGTAAATGCTGAGGCAGAGGAATAAGTGAAAAGAGAAAGAATCAATAAGCATTTCGGCTTGTTTGGAAAAAAGAATAAAAGCAGCACTGCTCCGCAAGCGGAAGAATTTGAGCGTTGCGTTATGTGCGGCAAGCTGACTTGTGTGCCTGTTTCCATGCCTGTTGATTGGCGTGAAAACTATGAAATGGGTATGGGACAGCTTTGCGCAGAATGTGCGAAGAACAGCGTCTGATCCTGATTTCAGTGAATAGCATAACGCCCGTAACCTAAAAAGTTACGGGCGTTTCTGATTTTCAAACCGGTTAGGGGAGATGCCGGTTTCTTTTTTGAAGAAGCTGGAAAAGTGGGAGTTGGAATGAAATCCCAGTTGCTCTGCAATTTCCGCAATGGAAAGATTTTTCTCTTTCAAAAGCTCCTTGGCAGCGGATAAACGCAGGTCGTTATAGTAAGCAATGACACTTTTTCCCGTTTCCTCCCGAAATACGGTTTTGATGGTAGAAACAGAATAGGAAAAATTGGCGGCAATATCAGCAAGGCAAATGGCTTTGCCCAGATTTTTTTCCAAATAGTCCTGAATTGCTTCTGTCAACCGTTTACGGGTAAGGTGCTGGGAGTAGGAGTTGGCGCGGGATTGCACCGGCACACCTTGGGTGGTGTGGAGGCAGAGAAGGAGCAATTCAATGGTGTTTTTAATGGTTTGTCCATGGATGGCGGTACCGTCCGGTTTGGGGAACATCCGCCCGTCGGCAGAAATTTGGGTAGGTGTGTTCTGTATGAGAAAATCTTCTGCGTTGGCGACAATATCTGCCAGGTACTGTTTTTGCCGCTGATTTAAGGATAAAATTTTGTTCTCAAAGAATTTCATATCCGGATAGCTGCAATGAAAACAGCAGACAATGATCGTGGCATCTCCGTGATAGGGATTCAGGTTGTGATATTCCATTGGCTTGTGAAAAATCATTTCTCCGCTACGGACGATATACCGTTTATCATCGGCTTGCGCCATTATGCGGCCGGACTCTACATAGACAAATTCCCAGCCGGTATGCACTTCACCATCGTAGCGAAAGTCCTGGTGCAGATTACAGCGAAAAGCGCTGACCAGTTGGGTGACCTGCATAGGGGTTTCCAGGGCGATATATTCCATACAAACCTCCGATTATAAAATAAGACGAGATAAAATTAAGTGAAATAGAACTGCCTTATTTTGCAACTTTATTGTCTTATTATAGCTTGTTATGCCTTGCCCGTCAAGATACAATAAAAGTACCTTAAGGAGGTGCAGATATGATTAAAGTTGCAATGATTGGCTTCGGTGGAATTGCCCAAATTCACCGGTATGCTTATTGGCTGCTGGCGCAGCAGGGAGTGCCTGTTAAGCTGGTTGCCGCCTGTGACCGTAATCCCGATTGCTTCAAAACGAAAACAAAAATCAACCTGCCTTTGCCGGATTTTGACGACGGCAATGCATTTGCCCAGTACCTTGACAGTGACGAAATGCTCGCCAAGGAAGATGTGGATATGGTGGATATTTGCCTGCCTACCAAGCTTCACGCACCTTTGTCTATTCAAATGCTGGAAAAAGGCTATGCAGTATTGTCTGAAAAGCCTATGGCAACCTCTTTTGCAGAGTGTGAAAAAATGCTGGAAGCCACAAAGGGCGATCATAACCGTCTGATGATCGACCAGTGCCTGCGTTTTTACCCCGAATACAGTTATGTGAAGGACCTGATCCGTAAGGGCACTTATGGAAAGGTAAAGAGCGCAGAGTTTCTGCGGTACAGCCCCTTGCCCACCTGGAGCAAGGATAACTGGCAGAGCAACTCTGCTCAATCCGGCGGCTGCCTGGCAGAGCTGAACATTCACGATATCGATGTTATGCGCTATTACTTTGGCGAGCCGGAAAGCTTTACCTGCCAGATCCAAAGCAAAGTTTATGAAGAGGACTATGCCGAAAGCCATTTCTATTATCCGGATTTGGAAGTGAAGGTGCATAGCGGCTGGATGTCCCCTGATAAGGCATTTTGCCACGGCTATACTGTGGAATTTGAAAAGGCAACCATCCGTTTTGCAGACGGCAAGGTGACCTGCACGGAGATTGGCGGTGCGGAAACCCTCCTGCCCATTGAGCCGAAGGACGGCATTATCAATGCCATTGCCTATTTTGTAAAGGTTCTGTCCGAAGGTATTGAAAATACAGAGAATCCTCCCACAGATTCTGCAAAGACCCTGTTACTATTGGAGCGCTTGCGTGAAAGCCATAACGCCGGTGGCGCAAGAATGAAGTGGGAAGTCCCCAACATTTAAGGAGGTAAAGTGATGAATGTACTGATTATCAGCTGCCATCCTGATGATGCAGAGGTGTCCTGCGCCGGCACTGCCATTAAGTGCGCCAAGCGGGGAGACCGGGTGGTGGTTTGCCACCTTTCCAGCGGCAATCTGGGCCATGTGATCATTCCGCCCGATGAGCTTCGGGTGATTCGTGCAGGTGAGGCAAAAAAAGCCGGTGCAATGGCCGGTATCGAAGTAATCTACGGTGGCTTTGACGATTTGGAGATCTACGACGGCAACCGTGAGGCAAGAGATAAAGTGGTGGATGTGATCCGCTACGCACAGCCGGACTTTATCATTACCCACACCCCCAACGACTATATGCCTGACCATACCGCTGTTTCCCGTCTTGTGTTTGATGCAAGCTTTACTGCAACACTGCCCAACTACACGGACTATCCCCATGTTTACAGTGATCCGGATGGCGAGCCTGCCAAGCTGGTGCCCATTTACTATATGGACTCTCTTGCCGGTGTGGGCTTTGAGCCGGAAGAATATGTGGATATTTCCGAAGAAATTGACCTGAAGCTGGAAATGCTGGAATGTCACGAAAGCCAGCTTGTATGGATGCGTGAGCACGACAATGTGGACTTTGCGGATATGGTCAAGACATTTGCAAAGTATCGCGGCTATCAGTGCGGCGCGGCCTACGCAGAAGGCTTTGTCCAATGCAGATCGTACTTAAAAGGCACAACCAAGCGGTTGCTGCCGTAAAATGAAGGAGGAAAATGATATGGATTTTATGAGTACTGTAAAAGGCTCTCTCCTGGAGGGCTTCTATCCCGAAGGCTGGGATATGGCAAAAATCGATGCTTGCTGTGAAAAGGGCGTTGCCCGTGAGGAATTCTGGAATCCTGCTTTTAACCCTGTGGAGTGCAAGGATATTCACGAGTTTGATGTTCTGATGGGTCACGAGATCGCAATGCAGATCAAGCTGGCAAAGGAGGCCGGCCAGAAGCTGGCAATGATCCTGCCGGTTGGTCCTATGGGTATGTACCGTTGGGCATCTTATTTCATTAACGAGTGGAAGATCGCCTGCGACCATGTTTACACCTTCAATATGGACGAGTGGTCTGATTCAGAAGGAAACACCCTGCCTAACACCAACCCCGCTTCTTTTGAGTACAGTATGAAGGAAGCTTTCTTCAACAAGCTGGGTGAGTATACTGTCCCTGAAGCACAGCGCAATTTCGCCACCAAGGCAAATCTGCCCACCTACCCCGAGAAGATTGCTGCATTGAAGGCAGAGGGTGCAAAGCTGGTGCTGGTTTACGGTATTGGCAGAATGTGCCACATTGCCTTCTGGGAGCCGCAGTTTGCTGCTGACTATGCAACTGCCAAGGAGTGGGAGAGCGCACCTTACCGCATCGGTGCAAAGCTGCATCCTCTGACCATCGAGCAGAATGCAATCACCAGCTTTAAGAGCCGTACCACCTTGGTGCCTTGCCGCGCCAATACCATTGGTCCCGGTCTGTTCCTTCAGGCAGATTATGCCATTGGCGGTGCAGACGGCGCGCTGGGCAGAGGTATGGGTTGGCAGGGAATGAGCTTCCTAACCACATTGCATCACGGTCCGGATATTCACATCA
>JAEIGA010008732.1_pt1 | contig 15338 bp, 9 predicted proteins | sample 9270691 | NCBI WGS metagenome assembly JAEIGA01 (sample SAMN17057246, study PRJNA624740) | gut metagenome | biome: biome; isolation source: fecal sample | host: Bos grunniens | place: China: Xizang | collected 2019
TTACTTTCGAGGAGGGTGGCTATCCACAATATGGACCAAATGCAAATACAGATGCACCGAAGTATCATTTGAACTACTCTAATAAGTGGGATGTGGAAGGTGTTTCTATGTCATACAACTTTGATACCGATGTTGCTATTAAGTGGTATGCTTATATGGATGGAGGCTCTGATGCTGTTGATTTTACCGAAAAAGCAGATAGTTGGGTAACTGTCAATAAATTTGGTACGAATGGCTTTAAGGTGCTTATGGACCTTACAATGGAATCGGCTGAGTGGTCTTGGTGGGATACTCAATATGAGTCGTTTGTAACCTTCGAGGATGCAGAGGGTAATGTATTGGCAGCAATCTTCTGTACTTGTACCTACAAGCCGGGTCAGTCAGGCAATGAAGAGGTAAATGTTTCGTTTGTAAATCCTGATATGGCTCCAATGGCAGATATGGTTCTCACAGGTAGCGGAAATGAGTATACTTTGACTTTGTATTCTCCAATGTCGTTATCTGACTCTATGGCTCCTTACTGTGGTTTGGTGTTGAAGGATGCTCGTCAGGCTTTCTTCCAGAATGAGGGAGAGGGTTGTCTTAGCCTTGTTCAATACGAAGATGCAGGATATTGGCATATTCAGGCGTTGTCTGACCCAACTCAGTTTACAGTTCGTAACTATTTGATTCAGGTGATGACCTATTCATGGGAGACAATCAATATCAATGTTGTTCTTGATTGGATTGTTGAACCAGTATATCCTCTTACATTCATCAACAATTACTATGCAGGTGTTCTCGGAATGAATCTTACAGGAGAGGGCGTAAATTGGACATTGTCAATTGGTGACTACAATGCATTGTACTCTATTTATGCAGACTACGCATTGTTCTCTATTGATGGCGTTGAGTCAGTAGTTCTTTCGGGTAACGATGAGAATATCGTACTCAAAGAGTATACTGTTGATGGTGGTACATACTATCATATTGAGGTTACTGATGATGAGTCGTTCAATCCTACTGCAGTTGTGAACGATGAGTTTACAATGACTGCAACATTGGCAGACGGAACAGTATACAACATTACTGTTTATCTTCCATTTGTTAAGGAATTCAACAATCCTGGCATTGGCGGACAGGAGCCATTGAAGAAGTAATTTTTACTTAATTTTCGGTACTCCGCCTCAAAATGAAATAAAAGGGCGGGGCGGAGTATCGCTTTTTTTTGAAAGTTATATTTCTTTTATAAAAATCGTCATTCCGAAGGAGTGTAACGACTGTGGGAATCTTCATTATTCAAGATTTAATAAAAAAGCGGAAGATTGCCACGAGCCTGCTGGCTCTCGCAATGACGGAATAGATATAAGTTAAACTATAAATAGAAGATAAAGACAGTTTTTGATGATGAAACTTGGTAAAATCTACATATTCGCAGCAGCGGTGGCGATGTTCTTCGTGCAGGGTTGTACGAACGATGTTCTCGACCTCCGCGAGAAGGACTACGGATATGTTCAATTCAAACTCTACAAAAGGGCTTCGTATGAGCCTGTAACGCCTGCTTCGCGTGCGGCAGATGATGAACTCGACTTCTTGGCTGAGGCTTTCAAGGTCGAGGTTGCAATCGCTACCGAAGGAGGGCGTAAGTTGCGCCAAACACTCGTACTCTCATCTTCGGATAAGGAGTCGGCAGAGTTCGGTTTGCGCAGTGATAAATTGAAACTCCTCGCAGGAAAATATTCGCTCGAGCAGGTGAAGTTGTTCGACGCTCTCGATAATGAGATTTACAACAAGTTGGTCGATGCTGACGGTGAGTTCACTGTCGGTGTGGGCGGTTTGACTATACGCGATGTGTTGGTCGATGTTGTAGAGCGAGGAAAGGTGAAGTTCTCCCTTGTGAAGGATTTCTCCGACTTTAACGAGATACCTACACGCAGTGAGCGTGAAAAACAATATACCTTCGACGAGATTAAGGTGGTAACCCTCACGGTGCAGAAGTTGAATAGCAAGGGCGAACCTTTCGGACGCCCGATAGAGTTCGAGAAGTTGCCTGCAAAGTTCACGCAGCACTTTGACGAGGATGATGTGCAGAGCAGCACTCCTGGTCATAAGACATCATCTATTGAGTGCGACACATTGCTCTCGCTCGAGGCGGCAAAGTATCGCGTAATGTCATATACGACATACGCATCGAAGAAGGATATCGTGCCTTTGGAGGTCAATAATTCGCTTGTCGCGCCTGCTTCTCAGCCCGATAAGTTCGACTTTGTTATAACGGATAACGAAACTACCGATGCCAAAGTATGGGTTAAGCTCTACGAGGCAGACGATTATATTAAGGATAACTACGCATTGTACGCGATTTGGAAGAGCCTCGACGGCGAGAATTGGTGCTACGATGGCGAGGAGTATCAGCGCGGTACAAATTGGGACTTTAACAAAGATGTCGATTTGTGGTGTGAGCAGCCGGGTGTGCAGGTACACTCGAATGGTCGTATTGCTCGTATCGATTTGAGCAACTTTGGCTTCAAGGGCAAGATGTCGAAGGAGATTGGACAGCTTACCGAGCTTATGGAGTTGTATCTCGGTACTCACAACGACACCAACAATATGTACGACCCTTCGCTCGATTCGAAGCGTTCGTTGGCGGAGCGTCAGCGCACTCTCGTTGACGACCAGCGTGCATATTTGCGCTCTATTCACCCAGGAATTCAGATGTCGGAGCCTTGCGCTCGCGCCTTGAAGGAGAAGAACTTGACTTCGCCTGCGATTGCTCTCTATGAGTTGGGCGAGAAGGAGTCGGAGATTATCGACAAAAAGAGCGGTATGCAGACCATTCGTAAGTACGATATGAATTGGGGTGTGTTGAAGAATGGTTTGGAGGAGTTGCCTGCCGAGATTGGCAACTTGAAGAAGCTCGAAATTCTGAATATTGCAAATAGCCCAATTGAGAAGATCCCTGCCGAGATTGCACAGTGTGAGTCGCTCTCATCGATAGAGATTTACAACTGCCCGAATATGACAGAGTTCCCTGTGGAGATTGGCCAGTTGCCAAAGTTGCGTCAGGTGAATATCTCGAACAACAAGCAGTGGTCAAGCGATGAGATTGCAGAGGGCTTTAAGGCGTTGGCGACTGGTGCAGCGCGCAAGGAGATAGAGATTTTGTATGCTCGTGAGAATAACCTCTCGAAGCTTGACAGAAATTGGTTTGGTGCAACTCGTGGCGGATTTGAGGCTATGGGTTTGCTCGATTTGTCCTACAATCAGATTGAGGGCGATATCGAGGGCTTCGGTAAGGAGGTTGCGTTTATTCAGCTCTACCTTGATAACAACAAGATTACAGGATTGAAGGTTGCTAAGGAGGACGGCTACTTCTGTGGCTATGACGATATTGAGAACTTCTCGGTTAATTTCAACAAGTTGACAATGATTCCTAATATCTTCAACTCGAAGGCTGTATATACGATGGCTTCTGTAAGCTTTGCAGGTAACGAGATCGGTAAGGACGGCATTATCTGCGAGGGCGAGGATAAAACAGGTAAAGAGGCTTATAAGGGTATTAAGGTTAATACCTTGACTCTGTCGATGAATCCATTGAAGCGATATCCAAAGGCATTTGCCGAGTCGAACTCGTTGTTCGAGTATATCATTGCAAGTGCTTGTCAGATTGAGTCGTTTGACGAGGGTAGTTTCTCGCACGAGAAGGCCGTAAATCATATGTCGTTCGACCTTTCGTACAACCGTTTGAAGGAGTTGCCAAAGGATTTCCACGCAGGAAATATGCCGTATCTCTATGGTGTGGATTTGTCGTTCAACCGATTTGAGAAGTTCCCATACTATGTGCTTGATGCTGCGGGACTGACGGTGTTGTCGTTGCGTAGTCAGCGTGATGAGTTAGGTGAGCGTTGCTTGCGTGAGTGGCCTGAGGGTATCTATCAGCATGTCGGCTTGCGAGGTCTTTACCTCGGCTCGAACGACTTGCGCGAGGTAACAGAGACAATCTCGACATTGTGCTACTACCTCGATATTAGCGATAATCCGAATATTACTTTCGATGCTTCGGATATATGCTATGCTTGGCAGACCGGCGCATATATTCTCTTCTACGATAAGACCCAGAGAATTTTGAATTGTGATGCAATGTTGGAGTAAAAGCGGAGGTATGAGTATGAAATTAAGATATAATATATTGGTTTTGGCTATGACAGCTTTGACTGTCGTAGGTTGCGTCAATGACCGTGTCGTAGATTTCGGAACAGATGTCGACACTATCGAAGTTGGTGCTACGGGAGGCGTTAAGAAGGTTAAAATCGCATCGGACGACGAGTGGATTGCCTCGGTTGAGCTTAATGCTCCTTGGATTGCAGTATCTCCTGCAAATGGTCGTGGTTCGGTGACTTGTGACTTTGTTATTGATTCGGCTTTGATGGTAACCGAGCGTTCGGCAAAGGTTACAATTCGTAATTTGGCAACCAATGCAGAGCGTAGGATTACCGTAAATCAGAAGGGCTTTGAGTATGAGGTAGATGTTGATAATAGCAATATCTCGGTAAATCGCATTGCAGACTTCGATAAGCGCTATTTCGATGTTGTGGTGAAGTCTAACTTCGATTTCAAGGTCGAAATTCCGGAGAGTGCCAGCCACTGGTTGTCGCACGAGTCGTATAAGCTTGACTTGGACCGCGGTGTGCGTCCTCGCGAGGTGAAGGTGCGTTTCAATTGGAAGATTAACAATTCGGCACAGGAGCGTAAGGCAGACATTAAGTTTGTGCCAAGAAAGAGTATCGAAGTGGCTCGTAGCCAGGTTCTGAGCGTCACACAGGAGGCAGCAGAGCCTATTGTTCCTGAGACTCGCAAAGGTGACTCGTTGGCATTGCTCAATATTGCAAATACATTGCAGTGTTGGACTATTTGGGACTCTTCGACTACGATGAATACCTGGAGAGGTATTACTCTTTGGGAGAAGCGTATGGAGGGTTGCAAGCCTGAGTGGGTAGGTCGTGTGAAGAGAGTGGAGATATTCCTCTGCAACTCTTTCGAGGGACTTCCGTACGAAATTAGATACTTGACTGCTGCAGAGGAGATATATATCTTCTCGAACGAGAACTCTATGTTGAAGAGTTTGCCTCTTGGTGAGGATATCCTCGAACTTACAAATTTGAAGCGTTTGACTGTTGGTGCATTCGGATTGACTAGTCTGCCAGAGAATTTTAAGTTCCCTAATTTGGAGTTCCTCGACCTCGGCTCGAACAACTTCCAGAAGGTGCCAGATGTAATCAATCCTACAAATCTGCCTAAGTTGAGAGCTTTGGTGTTGAATGCTCAGCAGCGTCACGCCGTTTCGGATTTGTCGAACACTCGCTACTCAACCGAGGAGCTTGGTGGCCTTGTCGAGGAGGAGAAGTTCCCTGAGCGTTTGATAAAGTGGGGATTGGATACTTTGGTATTGAGTGTGAACTACTTGCACGGACCTCTTCCATCGTTCGAAGACGATCCAGAGGTTGAGAAATGGAGTGAGGCTGAGGTTATTGCAGCCGATACATTGCCTCGTGAGTTGATTGGTACACCGAAGGTAATGCCTACGACAAAGACCTTCCGTATCAACCACAATAATCTCTCGGGAGAGGCTCCAATATGGTTGTTGATGCACCCTGCACTCGACTGGTGGGTACCGTTCAGTCTCGTTTTCCCACAGGAAGGTCGCGATGCCAACGGTGTGAAGGGAGGCTTTGATAATGAACCTGCTAACCTTGTCGATTACTATACAAAGTGGTATCCAAACAAGAAATTGGCAGACTCTATCAACGAGGAGATTCCAGAGGACGATAGCGAAATTCTAACGAAATAATGGAGAATAAGATGAGATATAGTAAGATATTGGTATTTGTTTTTGGGGTAGCACTTGCTCTTGCTTCGTGTGTTCGCGAGGATAATATGGTAGGTGTGAAGAACCCATCGGAGAACGAAACGCGTGTTGCTGGCGAACTCTTTGTGAAGTTCAATCCAGAGGTTGCTTCGGCTCTTGAAGAGGCTGGTGTTGTGCGCTCAAATGTTACTCGAAGTGGCTTCGGTAGTATAGATGAGTTGCTCGACCTTGTTGGAGGTTTCGAGATTTCGCGAGTTTTCCCAGTTGATCCTCGTCACGAGGAGCGTACCGTCAGAGATGGTCTGAATTGTTGGTATCTTGTGCGTTATAGCAATGACTATACCGTAGAGGAGGTAAAGCAGCGTTTCTCGGCACTTGGCGAGGTGCAGAAGGTTGATATGAACCGCACTATTAAGCGTGCTAATACTCGCAAGGCCACTCCATTGACCGAGGAGGCATACAAGAAGATGCAATCCTCGACTCGTACTTTGCAGGGAGCGTTTGATGACCCGTTGTATGCTAAACAGTGGAATTTGGAGAACGATGGCACGATGGCAGAGCTTGGTGGAAAGGCCAAGGCTGGAGCCGATGTCCAGGTCGTTGATGCTTGGAAGAAGAGTACGGGCGATAAGTCTATTATTGTAGCGGTTCTTGATGAAGGTATCTATTGGCAACACCCCGACTTGGAGCAGAATATCTGGGACAATAGTGACGAAAATGGCACTCTGTTCGAGGATAAGGACAAAAATGGTTACGAAGGTGATAAGCACGGCTACAACTTTGTGAACGAGAGTGGTAAAATTACTTGGGACGGTTACTACGATTCGGGACACGGTACCCATGTTGCAGGAACTATTGCTGCTGTAAATAATAATAATCGTGGTGTCAGCTCAATTGCAGGTGGTGATGGCTCGGCAGATAGTGGCGTGAAGATTATGATTTGTCAAATCTTCTCGGGTAATGTATCGACTGGCTTGTATAATGTGGTTCGTGCAATGAAGTATGCTGCCGACAATGGAGCTGTTGTGTTGCAGTGTAGTTGGGGCTATACTTCGGGAGCTGCCAATCCCTATGATTGGGGTGCAGCGGGATTTGCTTCGGAGGAGGAGTGGATTGCTAGCTCGCCAATTGAGAAGGAGGCACTCGACTACTTTATAAATAACGCAGGCTCTCCAAATGGTGTTATCGAGGGTGGTATAGCAGTCTTTGCCGCAGGAAATGAAAATGCTGCAATGGCCGGATATCCAGGTGCTGCAGAGTATTGCATCTCGGTAGCGGCAACTTCGGCAGATTTCACCCCTGCAACATATACCAACTATGGCCCTGGCACAACCATTTCTGCACCAGGAGGTGATCAGGATTACCACTTCGATTATGTAAATCCCGAGACTGGTAAGGTAGGTGAGATTGGTTGTATCCTCTCGACTCTTCCTGAGCATGTCAGCAAAACGGGTTATGGCTTCTTCGAAGGAACTTCGATGGCTTGTCCTCATGTATCGGGCGTTGTCGCGTTGGGATTGTCGTATGCGGTGAAGATGCGCAAGCATTTCAAGGCAGAGGAGTTCCGTAAGATGGTTGTTGAGGCTGTTGAGCCGATTGATGACTATATGGTTGAATACAAGTTCTATAATCGTTATGTTGCCGATATCGGAGCGTTGCAACCTATGCAGATGCAGCTTGCTCCATATAGGGGACAGATGGGTTCAGGACAGATTAGCGCTACAAAATTGCTCGCGGCAATCGATAATGATAGCAATGGTATGAAGATGCACTTCCCTAATGTTACAGTTAAGGTTGGCGATGAGTCGTCTGTTGAGCCGGCAAACTATTTCGACAATGGAGAGAGCTTGACCTACGAGGTTACAGTCGAGGATTCCACCATTGCAACTGGCGAGATAGTAGGCAATAAGGTCGTACTTAAGGGCTTGAAGAGTGGCTCAACCGCAGCTTCGGTTAAGGCAAGCAATGGCGAGAGCCAAAACTTTACCATTACTGTTCGTAAATCGAACGGCTGGATGTAAAATCGTTCTGATGAGTTCTTTTTTGCACGAGGCATCGAATGCCAAATGCGATTTTGAATGAAAGAAAGAAAAGAGTGAGTAAAATGAGAGGTGTTCTTGCGGTTGTGATGATTTGTGCTGTGCAGTTGTTGAGTGCGCAGATACAGATTATACCGCGCGAAAAACTTCTCGAAGCGGCAGAGCCGAAGATTGCGCCATCGACTTTACGATTTGTTGCAGATAGGGTCGATTTTGGTACGATAGAGGAGATGTCGGGAGTATGGCAGGGTAGTGCAAAGCTCGTAAATAGCGGAACAGATACCGTTGTCATAACGCGATTGAAGAGTACTTGTGGCTGCTTGAAGGCTGAGGTAGCGAAAAAGGTGCTAGCTCCAAATGAGGAGGTGGAACTCTCTTTGAAATATTACCCTCGTGGGCATGCTGGTAGGGTTCTGCAGAGAGTGTTTGTCTATACGAATATCTCAGACACAAATCCATCGGCACTACTTCGCCTGCAAGGTCAGGTAACGGCTTCGGCAGATAGAAGCGATGGCTATCCGTATAGTCGAGGGGTGTTGCGCCTGCGTCAGGAGATGGTGAAATTCGAGGGTGGTGGGCGACAGGTTTTGCGCATTGCCTGCATGAATGGTGGCACTACTGCGATAAAACCTCGAGTTGAGGAGGCATTCCTACCAAAAGGTATGTCGGTGCGCTTTGAGCCGATAGAGTTCGCTCCAAAAGAGGAGGGTGATATGATTGTGGAGTACGCTCCGCAAGAGAATATAGAGGAGAAAAGGAGTTTTAGAATATATATAAATGGTTTGGGGACTTCACCGCGCCAGAGTGTGGTAGAGGTTGTTGTCGAACCATAAAAAATGGAGATTAAAATTAGATATGAAGAGATTTGTAAAAACTGTAACGATGCTGTTTGCGGCAATGGCTCTATTTTCGTGTAATAATGATAATATTCCAGCCAATGACTACCTCGATGTAACGCCAAACAATATTGCAGGCGTGTGGCGTATGGAGAGCTATGATAACGGCACTGAATTTGGCGAGAATGTCTATCGATATATAGAGTTTAAGAGAAAGGATAGAACCTTTGTAACTTACGATAATACCGAAAGTATGGGTGTTCGTAAATTGACAGGTCGTTTCGATATCGATACCAATGCTGCCGCTATAATTTGGGGCGTATATGATTTCGCTGGAGATTGGGAGCATCGCTACTATGTGCGCGATTTGACCAAAGAGCGTATGGTTTGGGTTGCTGTTGATGACGAGAGCCTTGTTCAGGTCTATGTTCGTGCCGAGTTGCCCAAGGAGTTCGTTGAGGAGTAATACAATAGCTCTATAATAAAGAATTAGGCTGTCACGATTGGCAGCCTAATTCTATTATCTACATCATTCTAATTTTTCTTGGTCTTGACAAGGAAGATAGGAGTCATCTCACTATACTTTGCAATCTGAACTTGTCTTCCTTTACCCTGTTTTACCCACTCGCCTTTGACAGTACCCGAGATATACAACTGCCATCTAGGCTGGTTCTTTCTCTTCTTGAGCCTCTCCATAAAGTTCGAATTCAACTTTATATGAATAATCTTCTCGGTCTCCTCTGGTAGGATAGATACAGGCTCGAGAGTGAACATACGGATCTTTCTACCCAACATCAAATCTATTGGCTCATTAAAATCGGCATTCTTGTCGACCATAACCTTGATTGGGAAACTCTCTGCATCAAGGGAGACAAGAATCTCCTTCTCGAGGTCAATATCCAATGACATACGATAAGGTGAAGGCTCGGTTACATCGATAGCCAACTCTGATGCTGGAATACGATGCTCATAATAGAATGCCTGCATCATCTTGTCAACAGGCAACACATTAGCCTGCTTGCGCTCACCCTTACCTACCGGATAGTCCAACTTTAACTCTATCGGATAACGCTTTATCTCGGTGCCTTTCGGAGAGGTGATAGACACATCCCACTTCTTACCACTAAGTTTCATACTACTTGTGGTGAAGCCCTTTGGTAGGCCCTTTATCTCCAAATGAGCAGGATTCTTATATCTTCCAGTGACATCGACGCGGAATAGTGATGTTCCTCCCGATGGGTTTGTAATGTATGCCGGCGAAACAAATGCATTGAAGGTAGGCATATCGGTATGACATCTCAACAAATAGTGGTAGTCTTTGCCGTAGCCTCTGTGTCGATCTTCAACCTCGAGAGTTAGTTCTCCATTTATCCTAGGCGTATATTTAAGTATAGGATCGGCGTGGAATGTTATAAGTCCCTGAATAGGGTCCTCGGTATCATCTACCTCTTTGATTATATTGCCATATCTATCCTTCAATCTTATAACGGCATCTATTCTTGAATTGTTGCGTCTGCCAATAAGCTCCACGATGAGTGGAACTCGCTTCTCGGCATAAATCTTATATCTCTTTATCTTTGCATCTGCAGTAAGAGAGTCGGCGATAGCGGACATAGCAGTCAGCTCGGTCATCTCCTTCGGATACTCAATAAGTCTTGTACCTTTTGGCAAGGCATAGAACTGCACAGTATTTGAAGTTCCAATATTGTTGGTATAACTCAGGTGGTTGTAACCCTCATTCTTGACCTTAACACTTACCTTCGTGTCGCTAAGATTTACACCTTCGATATGCTGTTTTACCTTCTTGCCTACAACGCCGTATGCTGGATAGCGACCTGTTACGAAAGGTATCACGCCCAACTCAATTCTATAATTGAAGTCGGCTCGTCCTCGGTAAATTGCATCGTGAATCATTAGAGTATAATTTCCACTCTTAGGCAATGTTACCATAATTACAGGGTCTACATGGTGGTAGTAGTCATCGCAATAAGCAACCTCCTTACCTTTCGAATCCATAATCTTGATAACAGGTTGGAACCAACCAGGAACAGCATCTGCAATATATGGAACAAGCTGTCGTCCTTTGACCGAAGCAACTATTGTTTCACCTTTGTTACCAGCGAACTTGAAGTAGTCGATGCCTCCTGGAGTCACCTGTCCGCACAATACAGCTGGGAGTTGCTCTACCTTGTTAGGCTTAGCTAAAGAGGATTGCTTGCGCTCTATGAAGTTTGGATAAGAAGAGACCTCGAAAGGAAGCTTATTCGAAAGACCTTTCGGACTCTGTAGGCGCAAATCGTACAGACCGCACGGAACATTATCATCGATAGTAACCTTAATCTTTACCTTATCGGCAAGTTGTGGGCTACTTTGGTCGTTCAATCTTCTGCGTTTTTTCTTGCTCTTTTGAAGCTCTTCTTGCGATATAGGGATTATCTCTCCCTTAATCCCCGTATGGTTAAATACGACCTTAACGGCTTTGTTGATATTAAGACCTCCTGCCTCAATTTCAACAGTAGAACCTACCTGACCTCCTGCTGGAAAGAGATAACCCATAGTGAGCTTCTGCGCATTGGCAGAGAGCGTCAGAAGAGAACATAAAATGGCTAATACTAATATTCTATTTTTCATGGCTTGGCTTTTTTAAGTCAATAATTTCGTAGAGTAATCCCTCGCTTTTACCCTCCTCCAACAGCGATGGAAGTATTGGCAAGTTGCCTTCGGATACATGTGGCAGCGTACCGTATGGGTCGATACCCATAAGCAGGTAGATGGTTCCAATAAGGTCGCAAGGACGAACAGGGCGCTCGATGACATTTTCACCAGTCTTGTCGGTTTTGCCCAATACTTTTCCGCCTTGGAAACCACCGCCAGCCACCAGATAGCTGAATGTTTTGCCATAGTGTGCGCGACCTCCATTCCATGGAGCCTCCCACAACACCTTTGGTGTGCGTCCGAACTCTCCTCCACAAAGTACGATTGTGCTGTCGAGCAGACCGCGTGCGTCCAAATCGGCAAGCAGCGCCGAAACGGCTTTGTCGAGATTTGGTAACATAGTACCCATTCTTTGGAAGTGCTTCTTGTGGGTATCCCAGCCTGTCATACGAACATTTACGAATGGAACACCAGCCTCTACAAGTCTGCGTGCAACAAGGCACGACTGTCCGAGTCTTGTTTTTCCATATCGTTGTCTTACGGAGTCTGGTTCGTTCGAGAGGTTGAATATCTCGCGACAATTTCCCCAAATAAACTCCATATTTGTACCTCTCAATGAGTCAATAACCTCTTTGTCCTTTGCCGCTTGTTCGAAGCCTTCGAGTAGGGACATTCGTTTGCTCATTCGCTCCTTATCGACGAATTTATTTACTACGCCTTCAACCTCATACTCTTTTGATTCGGGCTTTCCTCCTGTGTCGAAAGATTTATAGGCATTTCCCAAGAAACCTCCCTCGTTAAAGCGACTATTTGCACTTGTAACGGAGATGTAGCAAGGTAAGATGCCCTTGTATGTATCCTTTTTCATATAGGAGATGACAGCTCCGAATGAAGGATATACGATAGCGCTTTTCGAGGTGTCACCCGTAATCATTGCGTAGTGTCCCGTTTCGTGGGCATTACTTCCGTGTGTCATACTTCGTATCAAGGCGTATTTGTCGGCCATAGTAGCCAACAATGGCAATTTTGCGCCAATCTCAACTCCTTCGACATTGGTAGCACATACCTCTTTGAAGTTGCCGTAGTAGTTTCTTCCTGCCTCAGGCTTTGGATCGAAAGTGTCGGTCTGTGCAGGTCCGCCATCGAGATATATCAAAATCACAGACTTAGCTCGTTGCGCCGTAGCAACGAAGCTCAAAGTCAGCAGTAAAACTAATGTTAGTGTTATCTTTCTCATAGCTGTGCGTTGTGATTAGTGGTTGTATAGGAATTCGTTACTATTTAACTGCATCCATAGAATGTCGTATGCCAACTCCTTGGTAGACATATTGTTCTGCTTTTGATGCTCTTTGTATAGCTCAATCTCCTCTGGTGTAGCTCTTCTAGATAGAGTTCGCAGAGTGATAAGATTTGCTACTCTTGTAAGATCCTCGGTGCGCTTGAAAATTTCTTTCAAAACAGGACTCCTTCGAATGCGTTTTTCGAGTACTGACGAGTTCATCAGATAGAGCAACTGTCGCGATGTAATAGAGTTGTTTCGCTGACTCTCCAACGACACATCTCGCGATACCTTTCCGAAAAGCTCCAGCTCAGACGAAGATACCGTAGCATCGCCCAAGTGGGTTGCTCTGGTTCTTGGAGGGTAGTATGTGAATGGCTCAGGCACACGACTGCTGTAGGTGTCCCAAATGCCAGTTGTCGAAGCCAAAGCATCAACGATAACCTCTGCCGGAAGGCGTTGTGGCTCGTAGAATCCCTCAGGTGCAGCCTTTGAGTTGAACTCCTCCGATAGGAGTATCTTTTTTAGCAAGAGTTTTATGTTAAAATTATTCTTTACGAAGTAGTCGGTAAGCTCTTTTAGCAACTCGGGATTTGACGGCTTATTATCCTCGCGCCAATCGTCTGGCTCATGCACAATGCCCTTGCCGAATACCCAATACCACATTCTATTTACCATAACCTCGGCAAAGCGACGATTCTTTGGAGAGGTGAGCCAGGCAACATACTGCTCGCGCCAATCGGTGTTGTCCGGAAGCGATAAAATTGTTCCGTCACTCAACACAACTCGCTGCGAAGGTGCCTGCTTGTAGTAATCGATGTAGATAATCTCCTCCTTCCACTCCTTTGTGGACTTGAATTTCACTTGCGAGAAGCAGAGGTGTCCATTGTCGGTGCAGTTCCTTTCACCAAGGAATAGAAGGTTTATGTTGGCATAGAAATTCTCGGGGGTTCTCTTTTGGAATCCGCGATAGAAATTTACTGCCGGTGCGCGGAAGTTACTTCCCATCGAGAGCAATAACTTCTCAACCATCTTGTTGTATGGAACATTATTGAGCAACTGCTCATATATCCAACGGTTGTAGGCCTGCACACCATTTGGCCAAAGGTTGCTCGGAAACTCCGACTTTATACGCAGAATATCGCCCCAATGCATCTGCATATATTTCATCGAAAGTTCGTTGTCGAGAAGGCTGTTGATTAGGACTTCTCGCTTGTTCGGGTTTCTGCTGTCGATAAACTTTGTACACTCCTGCGGCGTAGGCAAAGCTCCCGTTACAGTAAGGTAGGCTCTTCTTAAAAATACCTCATCCCGACATTGGTCTGCCGCCATAGCCATCATGGCCGGGAATAGTAGGCAAAGAGTTAAAATTAGAAATTTTTTCATAATATTAAGATTTTAAGATTCCTTCTAGTTCAACTAATAGCTCGCTTCTACAAACATCGGCAATCGAGTAGATTGCTGGGACGTTTGGATATGCCTCCTCGACTACGGTGCGAACCTCTTGGTAGTCCTCGGCATTCTTTATGAATATGTGAATAAAGGCATACTCCAAGTCGTATGGCTTACAGCCAAACTTTGTGAGATTCTCCTTCGATACGAGATATTCGATGTTTTCAATCGTTTTTACAGTCTGTAATCTCGCAGAGCTTGCATCTACGCTCTCCTCACCGCGAATTGCTGCCGTACCCGAGACAAAACAATATACACCTCCTACGCTCTCAATTAACTTTGCTCGCTCGAACTTAGGGGTGCTTTTTACAGCATTGGCATCGTTGTCAATAAGTACATTTTTTGAGTAGATGTGTGCTGCAATCTGCAGAGGGTTGTCGATAGGGTAGATGCCGTCGCCACTTGCCCTCTTGAAGGCTATGCCTCCGACAATTATACCATCTGTCGAGCCGATGCCCGTAGCTGCAGGGTAGCCATTGCGCCATTCGCCTTTGGCATAGTAGCGAGAGCGTGTATCGTTAAACTCCTGATAGTTCTGCTTGCCATCTTTGTATGATACGATATTGCCGATGTAGTTCCACTGACGCACAATATCATCGACCTCAAAACCATAGGCAGAGAGCAACGAGTCGAGTTTTGCGAAAACCTCCTCGCTCTGCGTGCTTATCTTCTCCGCGAAATTGGTGGCAGGAATACCCTCCACGAAGAGCATCTTCTCCTCGTCATTCTCGATAATGCCGTAGCATACGCCATTCTGCTCTTTGATTTGGAAATTACTATTGTCGAGAGTGTAAATCTCAACTGCAAGACCTCCGTACGGTAATAGGTATTGTGGGATAAGGGTTACGGGAACTTTTCTGCCCAAATAGGTACATACTGCCGACTTGATATTGTCGAGCAGTTTGTGGTATTCTACATCGTCGCTTGTGCCACAAAAAACAACTCCGCAAACGCTCTCTGTAGGGATATTAGCGAATAAATCTTTGATGTTATTCGCCAACCCATCGCAGGAAGCGAGAGTCGAAGAGTGAATATTTAGTCCCATAGGTTATTTTGTTAGTTTTATATATATGACAAAGATAACAATAAAAAGTTAAATTGCAAATAGCTAAACTAACAATTAAAAAATAAAAAGTTTTCCGTTTTTCCGTTTATTTCACTATCTTTGTCCAACGAAAAGCGATAGACTCGTTTGTTAATTAGCATTTGCCCCTGTAGTTCAACGGATAGAA
>JAEIGA010008733.1_pt1 | contig 15338 bp, 13 predicted proteins | sample 9270691 | NCBI WGS metagenome assembly JAEIGA01 (sample SAMN17057246, study PRJNA624740) | gut metagenome | biome: biome; isolation source: fecal sample | host: Bos grunniens | place: China: Xizang | collected 2019
CCCTGTGAATTCATGAGTGCTCCGGTATAGAGATTATCGAAGTCGGATGATTCAAGGTCTCTGTCACCTATTTCAACAAGGACCTTTAAGACGCCGCTCATGGTCTTATCCATATTTGTTCCCGTATCACCGTCCGGTATCGGGAAAACATTCATGTCGTTTAATTCCTGCTTGTTATCAAGTATCTTCTTGGCACCGCCAATAAGCATTTTCTTAAGAATAGATAATTCCATGTAACTCTACTTCTCTTCCTCTTATTCTATTTATCTGAACTCAGATCATCTGTTCAGTTTTTGATCTGCCGAAATAATTAACTACAAGTGTTCCGGGGCCGGCAGAAGCACCGATGATGGAACCTACAACATATTTCTTGATGGTGGCAGAAGGTATCTTCTTCTTAAGTTCCATCTCAAGTTCATCGGCATCAAAGAAGCAGTCGGCATGGCCGAGCCAAATGGTCTGCTTCTCCGGTGATACGATGTTCTTGGATACACGGTCAGCGATCTCAGTAAAAGAGGACTTTCTTCCCTTTACCTTTGCAACGGCAAGGTTCTGTCCCTTTGTATCGCTGATGATTATGGGCTTTACGGCAAAGAGATTGCCGAAGAAAGCCGAAGAAGCAGTGATCTTTCCTGCTTCCTTAAGATAAGACAAAGTCTCAAAAGTGTTGCACTGGTTATAGAAGAACTTATTGTCTTCAACCCACTCGCCGCACTCTTCCACTGTCTTTCCCTGCTCGCTCATCTTTGCGCATTCGATGGCGATAAGGCTCTGTGCCATCCCGCAGATCAAAGAATCGATGCAGATGACCTTTCTGTCGGGAAATTCTGACTTAAGCTTGTCGCGGACTTCATATGCTGTCTTTATAGAAGCTGAAAGCGCAGAAGAGCATGCAATATAGATGACGTCCTTATCAGCGGATAAGTGCTGTCTGAGCTTATCGGTCATGGTCTTTTCAGGGACCTGTGTTGTCTTGTATCTGACGCCGTTACGCATTGAATCATAGAATTCATGCGCACTCATCTGATCCCAGTCGAGTGAAGCGGTATACCTCTTATCACCCGTATAGTATTCATTGGCAAAATAGTCGATGGAATACTCCTGCCTTAATTCCAAAGGCATGTCGGAAACAGAATCGATTAAGACATCAAAAGAACCCATAAGTCTCAGCCTCCGTAATTTAGGAAGTCAGTTACAGCCTTATCGTATGCTTCAAGGTTTCTGATCCTTAAGTGGGAGTGAGCTCCCTCGTCGAACCAGACCATCTGTTTTCTCTTAGATCCGCTGGCATCATTGATCCTGTCGAAATACTTGGGAAGCGATGAAACGTCCTGTCTTCCGCAGATCATGAGCTGGGGAACTTCTACGTTAGGAATAGCCTTGATGGGCGTATTCTTAAAGATGTCGATGCCGGCAAACTTCTTAAAGAGAAGTCCCATCTGAAGACAGACAGGGAATGTGGGTCTTCCGAGGTTCCTTGTTCTCTGGCAGAGAACGTTATAGAACGAGATGAAAGGTCCTTCAAGAACGATCGCATCAACATAAGGGTTATGGTTTGCGGCGGTATAGATGGCAGCAACGGAACCGATGCAGATGCCGTGGATGACAAAATGATCGATGCCGAACTGCTCGTGAACCACCTTAAGCCATGAATCAACATCACGACCTTCAAGCATTCCCGCACCTGTATACAGACCTTCGGAAAGACCTGCGGCTCTGGGATCTACGACAATGATGTTGTACTTATTCTTCTGATAAAGATCGGCGAAATAATAGCAATACTTACATGTCTCGGCACGACCTGCCATGATGAGACATGCCTTGTCGTAACCGAAATCGAAATACTCACCCTTCATCTTGAGGCCGTCAAAAGACGTCATCTCGATCTCTTTCATGTATGAAGCGTTCTCATTGCCCCACTTCATACCCGTATCGAACATGACAGTATGCTCGGCATTCTCGGGTGCGCTGTTTCCACGAGCCCATTTATCCTTAGACTCACGGATGAACATGTTTGTATATTGCTTCTTGGCTATCTTCATGCAGTAGAACCACATGAAGATGAAGCCGCCGCCAAATATGACTAATAAAGCAATGATTATTATCAGAGGTACCGGATTAAAGTTAGTCATTATAACTTAGCCTTGATATCCTCTAAGAGTTTGGTCTCTTCAACGAGACCTTCGGAGATCTCCTTACCCATGTAGAATGCAACTACCATGCCGGGGCCGATGGAAGAACCGTTAGCCATGCAGACTGTTGTGGGAATGATCTCTTCAGGATGGAATTCCTCACGGATCAATTCCTGGAGCTGGAGCCACTGAGCCTTACGGAATGTGTGAGATACGAAGATTCTCTTCGGGTTGGGCTCGATCGTAGCCTTCATGTATTCGATCATGGCTGCGAAAAGCTTCTTGTAACCTGTAACCTTTGTGATGATCTGGTTCATACCGTCACGGTTGAACTCAGCGATAGGCTTGATGTTGATGAGTGATCCCATGAAAGCGGAAACGTTGGAGCAACGGCCCATCTTTGCAAGGAACTTAAGATCGTCAACAGTACCTGTCTGGTGGCATCTGTGCTTGTTGTCCTCAAGCCACTGAGCAACTTCATCAATGGACTTGCCTTCCTTCTTCATGTCGCCTGCTATGGAGCAGAGAAGTCCGTCGCCGCCTGAATAACGGAGTGAGTCAACACAGATGATCTTTCTGTCAGGATACTTCTCCTGGAGATTTGAAGCAGCCTTACGGCAGCAGTCGTATGTATTTGAAAGAGCATGGGACAAAGAAATGTTGAGGATGTCCTTACCCTGCTTGAGATACTTCTCAAAAAATGCCTCCTGTACTTCCAGACCCTTGATGGATGTGGAATACATTGAATCCTTGGACATTGATGTGTAGAAGTCCTGGGGTGAGATATTCTCCCAGTCCAGCGTTGAATCTTCGGTGTGTCCGTCCGGGAAGTTGATATTACCCGGAAGATAATCATCAATACCGAATCTTTCTCTGAGATCCTTGGTAAGGTCTGTTGAGCTGTCTGTGAGAATTACATAATCAGCCATTTTCTTTACTCTCCTTATATATAGTTAATTATTTTGAAGACTCTATCATTGTTATTACATCGCCGACGTTTCTGAACTCGTAGTCGTCATCAATGGGCAATGCAACATTCATGCGGGATTCGATATTCATTAAGATAACATCGAAAGAAAACTCGTCAATGCCTAAGTCTGATAACTCGGAATCAACGGTTATCGAATCGAGCGGGACATCAAAAGTCCTGTTCATCGTCTTATAAGTATCACAGAATATGGAATACAATTCCGGAATCATATCCATAATCCTATTTCCCACCAGCCTTTGCGTTCCTCGCCTCTTCAATCTCGCTGCTGATCTTGGCAAGATTAGCCTTCATCTCTGCCCTGATCTTCTTTATGTAGCTGTTCATCTGAGGCGTTGTTTCCGATATAGCCTGACGCTTGAGTTCATAGAGCTTTTCACGCATTATTTCATTGGCTTTATCGTACGATTCATTATCTGTTACAAGCCCTTCTTTGTCAAATTCGATGGGGTCTCCAACGACAAAGCGCGTGGGCTTAAACAACTTATATGAAGTATGGATATAAACGGGTACGACTGGACGCTTTGTATAGATTGAAAGCATTGCAGGTCCCTTCATGAAATCAAGGAACTCATCGTCGTAATTCATGTGTCCTTCCGGGAAGATAATGAACGGCTCATGGTTCTTTAATCCGTCCATCATGGTTTTCAAAGATTCCCAGTCAAAACCGGTTCTGTCTAGAAGCACGCAGCCCATGGCTTTTTCAAAGAATCCCCATGACTTGTTTACTTCTGCAACGTCTTTTGCTGCAAGGCTTCTGCAGTAAACACGGCGGAATACATAATAAAGTAAAGCAGAGTCGATCCACCATGAGTGGTTAGCGACAATGACCATTCCCTTATCCATGTATCTTGTTCCGCGTGCAAGATCGCCGTTATAAGTGATCTTGGTCCTCATCAGGAGCTTGATGCCGGGCCAAGCCGTCGTCTTCATGAAGTTATAAAGGAAGCCGGCATACTTGGGTCTTTTGAGCTTCTTGCCGTCAGCGATCATGAAGTTTCTCAAATAGAACTGTCTGTATTCCTCTGTCCTGTTCTGAAGGTCAGTCGTAAATGCGGCTGCCCTGTCCTGCAAAGAATCAAGACCGTCACGTGTCATGTAAGTATCAGGATACATAAGGCTTCCGATGAACATCAGGTCACGTTTGCCCGGACCGATCCTTCCGTTATGGAATACGGGTACGATCGGAGCACCTGAACTTAATGAGATAAGAGCTGCTGCCTGCTTATATTCAAGGAGCTTTCCTTCTGTCTCAATATGTCCCTCAGGGAAAATAAGAATTGAATGTCCTTTGTTGATCTGCTCTACTGCCTGGTTAACTGCATCCATGTTGCCTGTTACCGCATCAACCTTAATGACGCCCATTGCCTTCATGAAGAAAGTAAGCACGGGATTGTAAGCATAGAACTGAGCGCCTACAAGTACGTACTTACGGCGTCCCGGGAATGCCAGCAATGCCTCGACATAGTCAAGGAAAGCCGTGTGGTTCATTGCAATTACAACAGGTCCTTTGTACTTTTCCTTCTTTTCTTTGAGGAGATAGATCTTCTTTATCGGGAAAAGGATCAGAGCAGGAATTATGCTGTTAATGTAAAGGAGCCATCTTATAAGAAACATCAGGATTCGGACTCCTTCTTCTGTTCAATGAGATAATCTGCGATCGCCATGGGAGTGATCAAAGGTGTCTCAGTCATGTTGATCGGTCTGCCCGTAACTTCAGTTACTTTGGATAAAAGCTCAACATACTGCATTGAGTCGCCGCCAAGAGATACAAAGTTCGAAGTCTCAGTGATCTCTGATCTGTCTTTGTTTAAGATCTCAGCGAAAACATCACATACCTTGCCGATGATCTCAGTATATTCAGCACTTCTCGTACGTGTAACTTCCTCATCAGTAGGTCTTGTGCATTCGGTTGCAAAGAGCTCGCCCTTCTCAAGCTTGGACGACAAAGCCTTACGGTCAATACCCTTAAAGTTCTCAGGCATGGAGCCAATCAGGTTAAGGACCTTAAGAGGTCTTTCGGACATAGTGAGCTGATCCATGGATGTGAATACGCCCTTCAAAGATGAAGCCTTCTCAAATGCCCCCATTGAGCCGTCATCTGCAAGAACAAGGATCATCTGCTTTTCAGATGTTCCGGGCAACTGGCAGCTGATCATGGCTTCCTGAGTGAAAGCTCCCTTGTTGATACGTGACTCGATCTCTTCAGGAGAGATATTCTCGCCGTTAGGTCCGATGATTACGTCATCAAGACGGCCGATTATGTGAAGACGCCCTGTCTCATCGATGCTGACCTTATCATTTGTGGGATAGTAATCTTCACCGAACTCAGTGAACTTACCGTCGACATAGATGCCGTTCATTGAGTGTTCCTTGGGGATAAGAAGTTCGCCTGAATCACTTAACTTATAAGCAACATTGCTGAAGATCTTGCCCGTGCTCGTACCGCATCTGAACTGAGCCTTGCGGGACAATTCAACGGAGATTACGCCGCACTCTGTAAGGCCGTAACCTGCATAGATGGAATAACCGAGTCCGTTAAGAACTTCTAAAGTCCTGGGCGCAATAAATCCGCCGCCGGAGATAAGGAATGTAGCCCTCTCACCCAAAAGCTGACGGCGTACTTTCTTAAAGATAATCTTGCGAACGATGATGGGTCCCAATAACGGTAATATGTTCTGAAGCTTATTGGAGAACCTGATAGCCTTATTAAACTTCTCGGTCTTTCCCTGTTTTGCAACTTCTCTTTCAAGCGAAGCAACAGTCTTATTCCATACGAGCGGGATTGCAAAGAAATGCGTAACACCGATTCGTTTACATACGAACTGAATGCTCTGTGCATCGTACTTGGGAAGGAATACGAATCCTCTTCCAAAGAACATGAACCACATCAAAGTCGCGATAAGTCCGAAGATGTGATAAAAAGGCAGGAATGCAAGATTATGAATGTCGAGCTTGGCATTATACTGGATAGATTGATTTGTCCTTACGATCTCTTCACTCATCTCTACCTGAAGGCAGATAGTCTTGCCGCTGTGGCTGATGATCTTGGGCTTGGATGTTGAACCCGAAGTAATGAGAATGATCTCATCAGCCCACTTTACCATGGACTTATCGAACTTCTTGCCCTTGCCCGCTTCAAGAAGATCTTTAACGGATACTGCCTTGTCAACGCGTACGTCTTCGGATACCACGAAAACGGGATCCATATCCTTGATGATCTCATTCGTGATGCTGATGTTATGTCTTGTGTTAAGCAAGATCGGTTTATATCCGGCCTGCAAAAGTCCCCAAAACAAAGCGACCCAGTCTGCGGAATTCTCAAGGAAGATACCAACAAACTCAGTAGATCCGCCTGCGCCGTAGATCGAAGCAGCCTTTGTGAATTCATCAACTCTCTCATAGAGTTCATAGTAAGACATCTGACGGATATTACCGTCTTCGAGCCATTCACCGAATGTCTCGCTCGTAAATCTGTTCTTGATTATCGTATATATCGATTCGAATGTCTGCGGAGCGTTTTTAAGCGCAGCAATATTCTCAGTTACAATATTCGAAACCATTTCCCCTCTTTATCCCCATACCTTCTTTATTTGTTCGCACATCTCAAGAAGCGCGGCCTGAGCCTGAGGCAGGATTCCGAAATAATCCAGGAATGCATGTGATACGCCTCTGTATCTGATGTGTGTATTAGGAATTCCCGCTTTATCAAGAAGACGGGAATAATATTCAGCCTGAATTCTGAGTCCGTCGTATTCGGCAGTAAATATGCCTGTAGCAGGCATACCGCTTAAATCAGCATAGATCATACTTACGTCGGGATTGCGCTTAACTTCATCATATCTTCCGCCTGAATATGCGGTAAGGATTGCAGCCATAAGGTCGTTATTGCCCTTGCCGTCTGCCCTGCCTAACTGCAGTCTTGAATTGATAAGCTCCTTCTGCTCTTCACCAACATCGTACATATCAAGATCCCAGTCGTAGAGACCATCCTGTGAATAAAGATCGACACAGGGATAGAACAGACCGGCATAGCTGAACTTAGCAGAAGTCTTGTTATCAAGGATTGCTGCAAGAGCAAGGTTTGCGCCTGCGCTGTCGCCGAAAAGTCCGATCTTTGATGCATCAACACCCAATGAAGATGCATTTGTATAAATATATTCAACAGCAGCAAGAATATCTTCAATTGCAGCAGGATAAACATTCTCAGGTGCAAGGCTGTAATCTACATTAAATACTCTGCAGCCAAGATTCTCTGCAACATATCTGCAGGGTTCTTTATAGAACTCAGCCTTGGATGCCATGAAAGATCCGCCATGAACATATATCATTACGGGCAGAACAGAATCAGACTTGTCTGAAGGCCAGTAAGAAAAGAGCTTAAACGTTCTTCCGCCGCATGTTAATTCAACAGAATCTTCTGAGATCTCACCCTTGCACATGTTCTGGCAGTAAGTCTTCGTTGTCTGGCGCATACCTGCAACGGAAAACTGCATGGGCATTGACTTCTGGAATGCATAAATGGCACTTCTGATAAAGAACTCACGAGGGTCCATCTTGCCTGCAAAATCGCCCTCATCAGGCACGTTCTTGATCACTATCTTCTGTGAACCGGTATCGACAGTCTCACCTGAAGCTAAGATCTTCTCAACTAAAGAAAAATCACACTTATCCATAACTTAAACCTTTCCCAGTATTCCTGATCTGCCAAACACATAGCTTAGCACTAAAATAACAAAAAGCGAGATTGCCGCGCCCAGCAGCATGAACCATCCCTGATAGTAGAACAGCATCATTATGAGCGTTGCAATACAATACTTGATAGAGCATGTAATGTAGTAGATGACGCTTATCTTCTGCCTGTGCCTTATTCCTGCAGAGAAAACATTCAATACGGCATGCATTGCCGTGACCCAAACATAGATACCGATAGTCCAATAGAAGAAATGCGGAATATCAAACCATACAAGGATCGATAATGTCAGCATATACAGTGTATAGAGCAATGCCGAGATAAGACCGTATGCCCACAAAGATCTCTGGATCCTTATTGTATCCTTTATAGGTCTGAAGTGGGTATTCTTGTTGTTGTTCTCATAGATGGTCTTGATGTCGATGCCCGTAACCTTCATGCCTTCTTTATGTGCCGTTGCAAGGACGTTAAGCTCGAACTCATACTTGTTGCCGGGAATATCCTGAAGCCACATGCAAAGGCGTGCCGGGAAACCTCTTAATCCGGACTGGTTGTCACGAAGGTAAACTCCCGTAACGATCGTATATACGACCTTGGACATGTCGTTGCCGATCCTGGACTTGATCGGTATCTTCTCAGATAAGTCTCGCATTCCGAGAACGATTCCGTCAGTCTTTCTTGTAAGCTTTGCAACACGCTCGATATCTTCAATGGCATGCTGGCCGTCAGAGTCAGCCGTAACGATATAATCGACCTCTTCACTTAAATTGTTGCCGATATATTCAAAGCCGCGCTTAAGAGCGTAGCCCTTACCCTTATTTATCTTGTAACCGATGACATCAGCATAAACTGCTGCTCTTCTGAAGAACTCATCGCAGCGCTCAAGGCTTCCGTCGTTTACCGCAACGACCTTAAAGCCGCGCTTGTTCAGTTCTTCAACAAGGCGAAGGAATTTTTCGTCAGGATTATATACAGGCAACAAAACGGCTGTCTTCATTAACGGATCTTCCAAACACCTTCCCCTTAAACCCGAAGCACACATGGGTCCAAGCATAATCAATCAAGATATTTTACTATATTTATTTAATAAAATATAGAAAAAGAAAATCCGACGGACTCAAAACCCATTTTAAGCATAAATCGCTCTTTTTTTGTGCATATTATTATATTTGCACCCAAATACTAATAATGTTAATATCTCTTTATCTCATTAAACGAATATTTGGAGGATAGAGAAATGTTTTGTACCAATTGTGGATCACAATTTGAAGATGGTAACGCTTTCTGCCCTAACTGCGGCACAAAGGTAGAAACAGTAGCTCAGCCCGTTGAGGCAGCACCCGTTGCTGCTGCACCTGTTGAAGCAGCTCCCGTTGCAGCTACACCCGTAGAGGCAGCTCCTGTTGAGGCTGTTCCCGTAGCAGCTGCTGCAGCTGCAGCACCCGTTGAACCCGCACCTGCTCCGGCACCTGCACCCGCACCTCAGCCCCAGGCAGTTCCCGTTCAGCCCGTACAGCCTGTTACACCTGTATATGCTCAGCCCACACCTGTTCAGCCTATGGGTATGCCTATGGGCGCTAACAATCCTGAGCTTGCTAAGAGCCTTTTGACAATGGGAATTCTCGCAGTTGCATTTGCCTGCACAGTATGGCTCGGATTCCTCGGAATCATCTTCGGTGCAATCGGTCTTAACAAGGCTAAGAAGTTCACTGAAGAATGCGGTCAGCTCTTCGGTAAGGCAAGAGTTGGTAAGTACCTCTCATTGGGCGGACTTATCGGCGGCTCAGTAGTTACAGCTTATGTTGCTTTCTACATCTTCGCAGCAGTCATCAGCGTTCTCGCAGAGATGAACTGATATTCAAACTAATCAAACAACGAAATCCCTATCCGAATCGGATAGGGGTTTTTATTTTACTTATATTTGAATACGACGCTCAGACAGAGTCAGTTGCGTCATTCCGGGTTGAACCGGAATCGGTGTTCCCTGTTATCACGCACCTTCTGCATTCCACTATTGTTACTATAATCAGCAAAGATACAGATAATGGGAAAAACCATAGATAAAAATACATCTGCCACGCAATTACAAGCACATAAGTCAGCAATATAAATACACTTGGAAGAACAGCCCATAATAACTTGGTCTTCTTTTTGCGGACCAGGAAGACTGCAGTCAACATCAACAGATAAACAAAAAGACCGTTTCTCCAAATAAAAATATCCAATATCTCTACATTCTTACTGATCCCAAGGAGTCCGGATGTCAACACGTGGATTCCGTCAGCTAAATAGCGGATTATTCCATCAGGAAGCTTAACATCTTTAAAACTTATGTCATCCAATACAACTGTCGGGCATTTATCCTCATCTTTAATCTCCACGTTAATATCCCAAACACAATCCATGCCATCCAGTCTGTCTTTGATAACAACATCCGGATATAACGAGAGCATCTTTAAATATACGGATAATCCCTCTTTTAAAGGAACTTCTGTATACTGAGGCTTAGGTTCCTGCCAAGTGATAATGTCACTGTTGAACGGATCATATCTTTTGATCCACTCTTCTTCCGGCAAAACTTTTACTGCAGTTTCATATATATCATCAGGCAGATCAATATCCTGCTGTATGGCACTGCCTACCGGTGCAAGCAAAGGCCTGACGGTTTCATGACTTCTGTCAACATGAATATAATCAATTGATTTATATACCACACATGTTACAAGCAGGATTGAACCAATTACGCCTAATATAAGGATCAATATCCTGCGTCCGAGTTTCTTATGGTTAAAGAAAAACCAGATAACAAAGCAAACCAATGGTATGAATACGACAGCGTTATTCTCGCGGACAAGATAGAGCGCCAATATCAGAATTATCGTCTTTACATACCATAAAGGTTTGGAAAGATAATGATCAGGTTCAACGATCAATTCTATTAAGGAAATCATCACCCCAAGGCACAATATTGCTGATAAAGGATTTCTGGATAAATACAGCAATAACATGTATGTATTAGGGAGAAAAGCGAAAACTATTGTTCCGGCGACAAGCTTTTTAACATCCACTCCACGCCGGTTAAGAAAACCGGCAATATCACCGACAACAAAAGATAAAACCAGAAATTGGAAGATTACATATATATAAGGCGTTGTATATCCGGTAACAGCAAAAAGGAATTTCAATAATATATTAAAAGCAAGCGAAAAATAATCATTGAGTATGGATGGACTCAATGCCTGAAGCCAATGCGACCGGCTGTCATTCGTCATTGTGCAGGGATAATAACTGAGTGTAAGAATCAGATCTACTGCAAAAAAGGTCAATCCGCAAATAAGGCCCGCATTAACGACCAGTTTCTTTTTGTTTTTAACACTATGTTGTTTTCTAAGACTTAATCTTTCAAAGAGTGCAAGAATACCGGGGGCCAAAGGATATAAAGAAACAGAAAATACAGAAAAAAAGATCAAACCAGTCAAAGAGAACTCAATTCTAGCCTGATTCATAAAGATAATCCTGCCGAATAAAGCAAATACAAAATAGATAGTGATTAACCAAATTATGATCTTATGCCCGTTTGATAAGGCATCTTGATTCTTATGCCTCATCAAATATACTGATGCCACACCTGAGCAAATTAAGAAAAAAACAGTACCGCTGTTTAATGCGCTAAGATATGCGGCTATTACAAAAGATACCGCCCATAAAGCAGCATAAAAGATAATTGACACTTTACGTCTTATACCTGAGCTTGTCATACACTGCTCTTAGTTCTTATCTTCATTACACCAACTATAAAACCTGTGAAGATCGATTGAAAACCGACTATGAGACAAAGGACCGCCGGAATAACTATCCTCATGGTTTCTTCGGCATTTAAGTCACCCATGCTGAATGATTTCCAGGTTTCTAACGCAATAATGCTGAGAACTATACCGATCATTACTATTCCAGCGCCTAATGCAATTATCCTGTCCTCTTTTATCTTGTGATTCCAATCTATTTGATTTTTTGGAAGAAAATCATGATTGTAAGCAAACACTTTCACGATCATATACATCTGCAATATGCTTAAACCAATGATGATCAAGCAGGCGCAATATAACAATGTATGTATACTGAAATTTATGTTATTGATCGTTATCTTATCAACTACGATAATACCGCCAAGAACAAGTCCAAGTAAAAGGAAGAACATACCAGGATATAAAAGAAGCCAATTGGGAGCATACATGAAAAGGAACTTCAGATGTCTCCAGCCATCCCTGAAACTTCTGAGATGCGGAGGTCTGCTCCTGCCATCCTTACTAAGTGTTGTTGGAACTTCAGCGATCTTCAATCCATTGAGTTCAGACTTGACTACCATCTCGGAAGCATATTCCATTCCGGTAGTCTGAAGATTAAGCTTAAGCATTGACTCGCGATTATAACCTCTTAATCCACAGTGAAAGTCACGTATCCTGCTATTATAGAAAAGACGTCCGATAAACGATAGAACAGGATTGCCGATATATTTATGACTCCATGGCATAGCGCCTTCTTCGATTCCACCGGCAAAACGGTCTCCCATGACCAGATCATAACCCTCACGGAGTTTTTCAACAAAAGGCATCAAATGAAGAAAGTCATAACTGTCATCTGCATCACCCATGATGACATACTTTCCATAGGCATTCTTTGTTCCGTTTATCAAAGCACTGCCATAACCTTTAATGTCCGTAGATACTACACGTGCGCCTTCTTCCCTTGCTATATCCTGACTGCCGTCAGTACTGCCGTTATCAGAAATAAGGACTTCACCATCAATGTTGTTTTCAGAAAGGAATGTCTTGGCCTTACGGATACATACTGCCAATGTTTCCGCCTCATTTAAGCAAGGCATCAGAATAGTTAATTCCATTTATGTTTCAGAGCCTCCATACAGTAATCTTCGATTACTTGAGATAATTTAGCTTTTTAAATAATACTATACCTGTATGACATTCTTTGTAGCGACGACAGATATTCCCGTTCCGGCACAATCTTTGATCAGCACATCTCCAATCTTCACAGGTGCAGAACAGCAAACCGAATTGATCTCAGCCATCACATCAAATATCTTCTCTTTAGGTACAGGAGATTTAGTTTTACAGCTTACCCTGTCAACAGCGCCGCCAGAAACTTTTACCGTGGTAGTCACGATCCTTACAGGAGCCACAACTTCAGTACGGGCATAGGTGTCGCCTCTTTTACATGTATTCCCCGATACACTTACTACAGATCCGCCATCCATACTAACGGTTATCCTGCACCCCATAGGGCAATTGATACACGTAAGTTCTTTAGTTTCCATTTCAGTTCTCCGTTATGGCAATACATATCTCTCCGGTGATATTTAACAGATCTACCTTCTTAAGAATTACCTGTTCCATCTCTCCGGGAGTGATTATCTGTTTTCTTCTATGTATCTTCTGCGTACCGTCAAAAGCAACATCAATGTAGGAATCTTTGAAAACGCCCGTTGATCTGAATCTGATAATCAGGTCATCTTCCAATTCATCGATTCTTACAAAGCCGGGAACTGTATAACGGACACCGTTTCCGGTCACAATCTTGATCACGGAACCTGACTTGGTTGTTGAAGATCTGACATACTTGGCAGCGCTCTTACCTGCCCTTGCTGACTCTTCAGATACATAATCAACGAGATCGTGAACATGAAGCACGTTGCCGCAGGCAAAAATTCCGGGTACCGAAGTCTCAAACGATTCATTAACAACAGGGCCATTGGTTGCTGGATTGATCTTAACATCAGCAGCGCGTGATAACTCATTTTCAGGAATCAGTCCGCATGACATGAGAAGCGTATCACAAGTTATCTCCTGCTCTGTTCCGGGAATAGGCTTAAAATGTTCATCAACCTCAGCAATAACAACGGAAGTTACTCTCTCCTTGCCCTTAATATCGATTACTGTATGAGATAAAAGAAGAGGAATATCAAAGTCATCCAAACACTGGACTATATTACGCTTCAATCCGCCTGAATAAGGCATAAGTTCACATACGGCCTTAACCTTGGCGCCTTCCAAAGTCATTCTCCTTGCCATTATAAGTCCGATATCACCTGAGCCCAGGATAACGACTTCCCTGCCCGGCATATAGCCTTCGATATTTACGAGACGTTGAGCTGTACCTGCCGTAAAAACTCCTGCAGGACGAAGTCCGGGAATATTAAGAGCACCTCTGGGACGCTCCCTGCAGCCCATACAAAGCACAATTGCTCCGCACGAAACGGTAAACAAACCATCGGTACTGTTAACAGCAGTAACTGAACCTGATGCCACATTAAGAACCATAGTGTTCAGCATGTATTTGATGCCAAGTCCTTCTAACTGTTCTTCAAATCTTCCCGCATATTCAGGACCTGTAAGTTCCTCATTAAACGTATGAAGACCGAATCCGTTATGAATGCACTGGTTTAAGATACCGCCGAGTTCACCATCTCTTTCAAGGATCAGTACATTAAGCGAAGGATCGAAACGTGCTGCAGAGATAGCAGCTGCAAGTCCGGCAGGACCGCCGCCGATAACAACAATATCAGCTCTCATCTTTGGTCCTCCCGTATAACAGCTTTGAAGATCCGCCGCTCTTGGTTATGGATTCAAGCGGAACATTTAACTCACGGCTCAATATCTCCATAACTCTGGGAGAACAGAAACCGCCCTGACATCTGCCCATGCCGGCTCTTGTACGGCGTTTAACTCCGTCAAGCGAACGTGCGCCCAAAGGACGGCGTATAGAGGCTATGATCTCACCTTCAGTTATGGTCTCGCATCGGCATATAATCTTTCCATACGAAGGATCTGAAGCAATCAGTTCAGCACGTTCTGAATCAGACATCTCAAATGGTTTCTTAATGTCATGACAGATTCCGCTCCAGGAAGACTTTAAAGAAAGCGAAAGCTTATCCGAAATTAACGAAGCCATATATTCGCCAACTGCAGGACAAGCTGTAAGACCCGGTGATTCTATACCGACGCAGTCAAAGAATCCCGGACAGTCAGATGCTTCTTCCAAAATAAATTCACCGCCGTCTTCGTGAGCACGAAGTCCCGAAAATCCTGTAATTACCTGCTTTACGGGAACGCCTTTAACATTCTTGGCTGAACCTTCTATAACCTTGGCAAGACCGTCAGCAGTAACAGGTGCTTCATCCTTGTTATCCGTATCAACAGCGGTCGGGCCGATAAGAACATTGCCATGTGCTGTGGGTGTAACGAGTATGCCCTTACCTAATGCTGTCGGCTGAGGGAATATAACGTGATTTACAAGGCCGTCGCATGAACGGTCAAGCAGCATATAATCACCTCTGCGGGGAGTAATGTGATACTTCACTGATGAAACAAGATTATGTATCTCATCTGCATGACAACCGGCTGCATTAACAACTGCAGAAGCATAATACTCACCACAGGAAGTTGTGACATTAAATCCAGACGAACCAGCTTCAACATTAATTACAGCCGTATCGAACTTAAACTCTACG
>JAEIGA010008734.1_pt1 | contig 15335 bp, 14 predicted proteins | sample 9270691 | NCBI WGS metagenome assembly JAEIGA01 (sample SAMN17057246, study PRJNA624740) | gut metagenome | biome: biome; isolation source: fecal sample | host: Bos grunniens | place: China: Xizang | collected 2019
CTTAATTATTCTTTTATATTTGGTTAAAATTCTTTTTTTAAGTCTTCTTCTGTGATTCTTCCTGTTTCAAGGGCTTTAGTTTTTAAAAACTTATATGCGTTCACAAATGATAAATTCATATATGGATTGATATAAAGCGATAAAAGTCCGAATGTAAATGTGTTTAAAATCAATAAGCCGAAAAAACTTAGGGTCATCATAAAAAGCTGAGTTTTGTATCCCTTTGTGATTTCCATAGAAATTTTCATTGCACGATTTATTCCCATTTTTGGATATTCTGCTAATAAATAAAGCATTTGAGAATAACTGATTGCTTTGATAATTCCTGGAATAAAAAAACACAAAGACCAAAGGAAAATCCAAAGAGTTTGCCATAAAATTGCTAAAACGCCTCGGAGCCAATAATTTAATGCGTCTAAAAATGTTAAAAAACTGGTTTTAGGATTTTCTGCAAAACAAAGATAAAAAACAACTGATGCGTAAGAGATTATGCCTGTGGCAATTATTGATAAGAGAGTGAAAATTGGTGAAGAAACTGAAACGTATCCTTCACCGAAAGCAAATCGATAATAAATTTGAGGTGCGTTAAAAATAAGGGTAACAACAAGATTTACCAAAGAAACCAAAATAGGTACTTTCCAATTTCCATAAAGTGCTTTTTTCGCATTTAATTTGAATGTAACTCTTTCAAACATTTTTAAGCATCTCCTTGTAATAGCGTTTTTCAATTTTGGAAGTGGGAATTTCTAGTTTTTCCAAAATCGAAACTAAGGCTTCTTTTAATTTTACAGTATTTTTTTCAGAATTGTCTTCTGTTAAGGTTTCTATTTCGATGAAATCTCCAAGTTTTTCGATGTAACACAATTCAACGTGGCAGGAAATTGGATTTTCTAAGATATTTTCGATATCAATGTAATAGCTTGAAACACTTTTGTGTTTTTTTAGTGATATTTCGTAGCCTGAATCAAAAAGAATTTCTTGAAAATCTTCTTTTGAAGAAATTGTAAATTCTTTTTCTAAGTTTACTTCGTAGGCTTCTCCAGTTTCAGATAAGCGGCTTGTCTTTTTTTTGTAGGTTACTAAGATTTGATTTTCGATTTGATTGTTTTGACGAGTGATTTTTTCTTCTCGAATTCGGACTGTAATGTTTTTTGAATTAAGATGATAGTAAGTGTCTTGTTTTTCAAAAAAGCCGTCAAATGTAGCAAAATTTTTAAGCTTGTTTTCTGTTTCAGATTTGTCATCTAACCAAGCTTTTAATTCAACTTCATACATATTAACGGCCTTTTGAAAAGTTTGTATTAGTTATGTGGATATTTGCTTTCAAAGTCTGCAAGAATGTTTTCTGTTGCAGGACGAGCATCAATATCTGTTAAAATATTTTTTTCTCGGTAAAAATCAATTAAAGGTGCTGTTTGTGAACGATAAACTTCTAGGCGATGGGTGATTGCTTCGATTTTGTCATCATCACGAGTGTAAAGTTCTGAATCGCATTTATCACATTTGCCTTCAGTTTTTGGTGGCATAAATTCTACATGGTAGTTTTGTCCACAGTTTTTGCAAACACGACGTCCTGAAAGACGACCAACAACTTCGTTGTCTGCAATGTCAAAGTTTACAACAGAATCAATATCAATAATTTTTGAAAGAGCTTCTGCTTGTGGAATTGTTCTTGGGAATCCATCTAAAATGAAACCAGCTTTAGCATCATCTTGAGAAAGTCTATCTTTAACTAACTCAACAGTGATATCATCACTAACAAGAGCACCAGAATCAATGATTGCTTGAACTTTTAGTCCAAGTGGAGTTTTTGCTTTGATTGCTGCACGGAAAATTTCCCCTGTAGAAATGTGTGGGATATTGTATGATGCAGCTACTTTTGCTGCTAAAGTACCTTTACCTGCCCCTGGAGGTCCCAAAAAAATAAATTTCATATATTCTCCTATATAAGAAAGTTTCCAACGTAAACTTCTTTTGTTCAAAATATAATATCAAAAAATAAAATATTAGTAAAGAATAGGGAAGGGAAAGATTTTTGATAAAAATGTTTCAAAAACCCAGTATTTGTCAAAATGTTGTTAAAAATATTGTCTAAGTATTTCTTTTTTTATATAATTAAATTTATGAAAAATTATAAACAATGGCATGACGAAAATAACACTTTTTTTAGTGAATTCAAAATTATGTTTGGTCAATGTAATTTAAGACATGAGTTAAGCATTACAGAAATTTTACGGATTTTAAGCGATACTGCGGTGGAAGATTTTGCACAACGGGGTATGACTTGGCAATTTTTAGACGAAAGAGACTTTGCAATTCTTTTATCTCGAGCTTCTTATCACTTTGTTCGTCGTCCCCTTTCTAACGAAGAAGTTACAATTCGCACCTGGGAAGAAAGTCCTGAAGGTTTGCAACTTACTCGTGCTTACGAAATTTTAGACAAAGATAACAATGTGTTGATTTCAGGACGTTCTACTTGGCTTGTGGTAAATCCGAAAACTCGTCGCATTATGAAACCATCTCAATTTGATTTAAGAGAAGCTCCAAATCGTAAAGAACCATACGAAGGGCTTCCATGTGGAAAGATTGCAATTCCAGAAAATATGAATCACATTGACACTCGTCCAGTTCGATTTTCAGATTTAGACGGAAATGGACACGTAAACAATTCTCGTTACGGAGCTTATACTGTTGATGCTTTGCCTGAAGAATTACTTTCCCGTCCTATTAAAGACATGAGAATCAATTATTCAAAGGAAGCTGTTCCTGGTAATGTAATTGAGATTTATGCCCTTGTTTCTGACGACAATTCAAAAATCACCGTTGTGGGAAAACAAGAGCAAAATACTTGTTACGAATGTGAATTATATTTTTAGTTTTGTTTTTCTAGCTTAACATTTTTTCCATATCTTTTTTTGCATTACTTGTTGGGTGAATATCAAAGTTGTCGATTAAATAACCCAATACTTTTGGAGAAATAAAGGCTGGAAGACTTGGACCTAGATAAATTCCCCTAATTCCGAGAAAAAGCAAGGTTAGTAAAATTGCCACAGCTTTTTGTTCGTACCAAGAAAGCACAAAGGTAAGAGGAAGCTCGTTTATGGAACAGTTGTAATGATTTGCTAAGGTTTGTGCAACTTTTATTGCACTGTATGAATCATTACATTGTCCCATATCCATAAGTCGTGGAAGTCCTGCAACGGTTCCAAGTTCTAGGTCGTTAAATCTGTATTTACCACAACCACAGGTTAAAATCAAAGTATCTTTTGGTGTGGATTTTACAAAGTCTGTGTAATAATTTCTGCCAGGTTTTGCACCATCGCAACCACCAACTAGAAAAATGTGTTTGATTTTTCCTTCTTCAATTCCTTCGATAATTTTGTCTGCAACGGATAAAACTGTATCATGACCAAAACCTGTGGTTAAAGTGTCTCCATCATTTATCCCGAAAAGTTCCACATCTCGATTATATCCACCTAATTCTAGGGCTTTTTCAATGATTGGAGAAAAATCTTTTCTTCGATTTACAATTTCTGTAAAATTGATTTTTAGATTTTTATCCTTGTAGGATTCTTTGTAAACTTCGGAAAAAGGCTTATTATCAATATGCTTTGTATTTGGAAAATAAACAGGGCCTGTGGTAAAAACTCTATCTTCATAACTTGATTTTGGAGTCATTATACAATTTGTTGTGAATAAAATTGGTGCTGGAAGATTTTCGAATTCCTTTTGTTGATTTTGCCAGGCTGTTCCAAAATGGCCTTTCAAATGAGAATAGGCTTTTAATCCTGGATATCCGTGGGCTGGAAGCATTTCTCCGTGGGTGTAAATATTTATTCCCTTGTCCTTTGTTTGTTCCAAAAGTTCTTGCAAATCAAGTAAATCGTGGCCAGAAACTACAATAAATGGACCTTTTTCAATTCTCATGGAAACTTCTGTTGGTATGGGCTTTCCATAAAGACTTGTATTTCCTTTATCCAGTAATTGCATAACTTCCAGATTGATTTTACCTGCTTCCAAAACAATTGTTAATAATTCGGTGATGGAAAAATCACTTTGTAAAGCATATAAAGCCTTTGAAAAAAAATTATTTACAGTAGGACTATAAGCATTTAGATTTTTACAGTTGTATGCGTAAGCTGCAATTCCTCTAATTCCAAATAATATAAGGGCTTTTAATGAACGAATGTCTTCGTCTAAACTCCAGAAAAATTCCATATCAAATATTTTGTGGCTTGTAATAAATTTGTTGCAAAATTGACAATTATGCTTTGGTAGGACATGGAGTAATTTTTCAATTTCTTCGATTAATTTCGATATGGATTTGTTATCAAAATTTACGTTTGTTACAGTGTAATAAAGTCCTGTAATAATAAGATTTTGATTTTTTTCTGTATTTGGCAAATGTCCAGAAAAAATGGCACTTCCAAAGGTGATTAAAGCGCCGGTAAGTTTATCTTGAAGTTTTGCAGTTTCTGCTTTTTTTCCACAAATTCCAATTTCATTTCGACAACCAATTCCACCTACAGTTTGCTCACATTGGAAACAAAACATTTTTTTACTCATAATAATTTCCTTTTTTAAATCAAGTGATTTTAGTTTTTTATACTTATAAACTAATAAAATGTCTTGAAATCAGTAAATAAAAATGATATGTAAATTGATATGAAAAAGATTTTATTTGTTTGCCACGGAAATATTTGCCGTTCCACAATGGCTGAATGTGTGTTTAATGATATTTTAGAACGTAATAGCGAAAAATCCATTTCTTGTGATTCTGCTGCCACAAGCACAGAAGAAATTGGAAATCCAGTTCATTACGGAACACGAAATGTTTTGCAGCGTCATGGAATTCCTGTGGGAAATCACCGAGCAAGACAAATGACTTTCCAAGATTATAAGGATTTTGACTTATTAATCGGAATGGATTCTGCAAATATTAGAAATATGACTCGAATTGCTGGTGGAGATTCTGAAAATAAAATAAAAAAGCTGCTCACATTTTGTGGCAGCTCTTCTGACGTTGCAGATCCTTGGTACACTGGAGATTTCGATACAACCTACAGAGATGTAAAAGAAGGTTGCGAAGCCTTGTATCAATGGATTTTAGAAAATAAATAAAATTATTTATTACAGATTACAAGTCAGAAACTTTTACAATCTCATAACCATCTTCTAAAATTGCTGAAATTAATACGTCAATTTTGTTGTAAAGATAATCTGTTCTTGTTCCCTTGGAAAGACCAACTGAAATTGGGATAACTGCTTTGTCCTTTAACACGCTAAAAATTCCTTCAATGATTTTTGCACTGGAATAGTAGGTTGTGGAATTTTTTGCTGTGTCTTCTAGTGTTTGCAAATCTAGTTGTTTTGTTGTTGGTCTAACAAGGGTGTAACCAGCATCTCTTCCGCCTTTTATTATGGCCTCTGTGGTTTTGTAATATGGTGTATGCCAATAAAGACTTAATTCTTTTCCTGTTAAAGCATAAAATTCGTCTTCAGTTCTTGCAAGTCCTCGACGGATAAAACTTTCGTCCACCACATAACTACTGTTTGTTAAATCCGCAGTTGTAAAAAACATAGATGCACATTCGTGACCAAATTTTACAATTTCAGTAACATAATTTGGATATCGTCTAATAAATTCTCCATTAATAAAGAATGTGGCTTTTAAATTAAACCTTTCCAAAATATCCAAAATATATGTAATTCCATCTGCATTATCTAGGGCATCAAATACAAGGGCGATTTTAGGTTGATTTGGCACTGTAGAAATATAATCAACATATAAAGGTCTTGTTTCTGAAAGTCCTGTTAATGTTCTTACGTAAATTCCATTTTCAAAAAAACGGTTTTTTGATTCACCGAGAAAAACACGCCAATATGGATTTTGAGTTGTTGCTTTTCTAGAGATTATAGCTTCGGATTTTTCCCAAATGTTATTTTCTTCATTGTATGCAAAAACACCATGGGAATTTTCTGCAAGGATTTTTCCAGTTTCTCCGTCAAAGGCATATTTGTTACTTTGAGAAAGAAGTAAAACAATAAATTTGTCTGTGTATGGTTCCCAATAAGAGATTGTTTCTGTTCCGCCTACGTAAAGTGCTTTTTTATCTATCCATTGATAAGAAACAACTTTTTCGTTGGCGAAAAATGCATTTTGCTTCCAAGTGAAAATGTCATAAATATGAAGGGCTTTTTCATCAATAAATGCCAAGGCTTTCCCATCTGGAGAAAGTTTTGGAGAATGAACGTAAGGTGGTAAAGTTAATTGTTGAAAGTACGAATTATTTTGTTCTGAAGAAGAAGCTAATTTATATAAATAGCTATTTTTCTTTCCTGATTCATAAACTTCGAGCCAAACTAGGGGAAGTTGAAAGCCCTTATCTTCTGGTGTCCAAAAAATATGGAAATTTGTAACTCCTGTTGGAATGGTAATAAATGGGTAGGAAACCAAAGGTTTAGATAAAGTTCTATCAATTCCATTTAACTCAATATACCAAAGAGTTTTATTATTTTGAACTAAAATGATTTTTGAACCTGTTGAATCTGTCCAAAATTTATCTTTTGAAGAATTGATTGGAGTTGGTAACCTTCCTGTAATTTTTCCTGTTCCAACCATATCTGCATAAAGGGAGCGGGTATATAATTCATTAGTAGCGATTTTATAAACCATATCATAGTTTATATAAATTAGTTGTTTTGCATTTGACCAATGAATAGAATTTATAGTGCCTGAACCAATTTTTCTGTAATTTTCTGATAAATTAGTTGAATTAAAAATTTCTTTCATATCTAGAAAATACAAGTTGTTGTTATTTTCATAAATTAAAAAAGAAGAATCTGGAGCCCATTTTACTGGAATTGATTCAAAAGAATATTCCACATTTTTTGCAAGAGTTAAAGTTTTTTTTGTGCTTATATTTTCTAAAATCACGTTTCCTCGGGCAGGTGTGGTTTTTTCATAATATGTAATCCATTCTCCATCTGGGCTTGTTTGGGTTTTGGGAGAAATTGCTCTGATTTTGTTTATTGGATTTTCCTCAATCCAAGTTAATTTATTTTCACTAACTGAATATTGGGCTTTCCCTTCAGAATTTTGGATTTCTAGTAATTTTCCACCAAGTAAAATATTTAGTTGTTCTGGATAACAAGTTAGTAGTTTTGGAGGATTTTTTCCTGCTTGGTTTATGATAAGCTTATTAGACAATGAATCTGCTTTTGTATTTGCTGATTTTTCTAATTCTGCAAAATATAAATTTTTATGATTTGTATATGAAGACACAGATTTTTCTTCAGTGAAAAGCAAACCGTTTTCTGAGTTTAAATCTAAGCCAGAAAAAGTGCTTTGAGAAAAAGCTAAAAATGAATTTAGCAAAAGCAAAGAAAAAAATGTTAAAATCAGTTTTTTATTAGAAAAAATATTCATATTTTGTTTCCTTTTCTTTTCTATCTTAACTTATTGCTTTTAGATTTTAAATTGCAAAATTTTTATTTTAATACAGTCATTGGGTCAATTAGTTGGCTGTTTTTGTAAACAGAAAAGTGTAAGTGTGGCCCAGTTGAATATCCAGTGCTTCCAACGTACCCGATTGTTTTTCCTTGGGTAACTTTTTGACCACTTGCAACAACATATTTTTGCATGTGAGCATAAAGAGTTTGATATCCATTTTCATGGGTGATAATTACATAGTTTCCATAAACATTATTCCAACCAGCTGTGGCAATTTTTCCGTCCATAGTAGCAAGAATTGGAGTGCCTGTTGAAATTGCCATATCAATTCCTGTGTGAAAACTTCTAACCCCAGTGAAAGGATCGGCTCTATAACCATAAGGAGAAGTTAGTCTGTAGGAACCAGAAATTGGTTTTATAAACAATTCTCCAAGGGCTTTTTTTAGACTGTTTTGATCAAGGGCTTTTCCTGGAATAAATAGTCGTTGACCTTTTTGTAAAGAACTGGATGTTATATCGTTTACGTCTAAAATTGCAGAAATTTCGCTTTTATATTTTGCAGAAATTGAATCTAAAGTTTCTCCAGCACCAACGGTATGGATAATTCCATCAATAGAAGGAATTTTGATTTTTTGTCCGGTTCTCAAAGCCTTTGCGTTTGTAATATTATTTACAGAAATTAAGGTGGAAATATTTGTTAATCCGTAATGCTTACTAATAGAAGAAATTGAATCTCCAGATTTTACAGTATATTCTTGATAGGTAACGGGACTTGTAAAAACGAAATTTGTAGGAACAGATAAAGTTCCGTCTTCAGTGTAATCCTTTGCTGTTTCTTCTAAAATTAGATTACGCATTGCTAAAGTCATTATTTCTTTTTCAGCATCAAGGGCATAATCAAAGGAAGCTGGTTTTATAGTTGAGTGAGCTAAGCTATTTATAAAAGCAGTTAGAGAAATTAAAAGGCCTAAGCAAATCATTCCGATTACAAGTTTTTTTGTTTTTTTTATGCAAAATGAAAGATTTTTTCCAAGTAAAATCAAATTTAGTTTAAAATCAGAAAAATCTATTTTTTCTTCAGCGATTTTTCTATTTCTTCTTTGCCGATATAGCAATTCATCTAACGAAAGAGTTGATTTGTGATATTGAGTTATTGTTCGTGCAGAACTTTGATTTACATAACTTATAATTTTCATGTTTATAGTATCGACATAAAAAACTTTGGATATTAGAATAATAAATCATGGGTCAGAAAAAAAAATATGTTTTAATGGTATTTTTGGGGATATTCATTGGAATTGTCTTAAAACTTTTTATTTTTGATATTACAAAGGTTTCGGGAACTTCTATGGAGCCTACCATCAAAAACGGAGATACGATATTTATTAATAAATTAGAATACGGATTTTCAAAACCTTTGGGGGAATCCTTATATTTCTCTTGGAAAGAACCTAAAAAAGGTGATATAGTAATTTATATTTATAACAATAAGACTGTTGTAAAAAGAGTTGTTGCAACTGAATATGAAAAACTAGAATATTCTTTTAATAATGGATATAGTGTGAATGTTGGAAGTTTAACAATTCCCTTAACAGAAAGACAATATCAACGAATGAAATATGATTCTGTTGTTCCTGAAAATACAGTTTTTTGTGTTGGAGATAATTATTTAGAATCTGTTGATTCAAGAGATTATGGTTTTGTTTTTGTTGAATCTATACTTGGAAAGGTTTTATGCCAGTGAATCAAAATTATTCAAAAATTAGATTAGGACTCGTTTTTGCATTTTTTGGCTTATTAGCCATATATATTATCTGTTTTTTTGCAAAAGCAAGTTTTACCCCTAACGAAAAAAAAATAGAAGAAAAAATAGAAATAGAACGTGGCTCAATTTTGGATAATTCGGGAAAACCTCTTGCTGTTTCTGCAAAATTTTATCATGTGGGTGTAAAACCTTCTTACATAGAAGACTATAAAGAAGAATTGGTTGAATGTTTAGCACTCCCACTAAAAACCACAAAAGAAGAACTTTTAACAATAATTGATAATGCCACTTCTGATTTTGTTTACCTAAAAAAACGTATTACAGAAACTGAATGTGAATATGCAAAATTTCTTTTACGGGAAAATGATTTAGGTGGCGTTTCCTTTGATGAAATAACAGGTCGTGTCTATCCAGAAAATTCCCTTGCTTCCCAGGTAATTGGATTTATGGGAGATGCTGGAACAGGTCTTTCTGGAATTGAATATTCTATGCAAAGCGTATTAGCTCCAGATGTACAATCAATTGACAAAGCATATTTCACACCAACAAGTGGCAAGGGAAAAAATGTATATCTTACAATAGATGCAAATCTTCAATATAAATTAGAAAAAATTGCAAAGTCTGCCATGGAAAATACAGGGGCCGAAAGCCTTATGCTTATTGCCGCAGAGGCAAAAACTGGAGAAATATTGTCTTATATTAGCTTACCAGCGGCAAACTTAAATCAATATCCAGCCTCTTCTCAAGAAGAAAAAACAGACCGTCCTGCAGTTTTGGCTTATGAACCAGGGTCAGTTTTCAAGATTTTTTCTGTGGCTTCTTTTGTTGAATCTGGAGCAATTTCTGAAAACGACAAATTTTTATGTGATGGAAAATGCGAAATTGTGGGTTCTGGAGGAGAAAAAGCTGTAATTACCTGTCTTGATCATCATGGTTGGGTTACTGCCCGAGAAGCCTTACAGTATTCATGTAACGATGCTCTTGCACAAATGAGTTTAAAAATTAATTCAGAAACATTTTTACAATACATAAGACAATTTGGATTTGGTTCACGAACAGAAATTGAACTTCCAGGCGAAACAAGGGGTTCCGTAAAAACAACCCAAGATAAACTTTGGTCAATTCGTTCAAAGCCAACAATTTCCATTGGACAAGAAATAAGTGTTTCTGCCTTACAAATGGTACAAGCCACCACAGCTTTAACAAATGGAGGAACTCCTGTTTCCTTGTCTTTGGTTTCTAAAATCACAAATTATGATGGAACTGTGGAGTATCAACACGAAATAAATTACAAAAATCCTGTGATTTCAAAATCCACAGCAGATTATTTGCTAAGTTGTATGGAAACAACTGCTCGGTCTGGAACAGGTAGTCGTGCAAATATCAGTGATGTTTCCATTGGTGTAAAAACAGGAACAGCCCAAATGCTAGATCCTGAAACTGGAAGATATAGTGAAACTGACTTCGTTTCAAACTGTGTTGCGGTTTTCCCAATAGAAGATCCAGAAATCATTTTGTATATTGTAATCAACAAGGCAAAGGGCGAAACTTATGCAGGACGAATTGTTGCTCCTGTTATTGGAGACGCAGCTGACGTGATTATAGACCACTTGGGAATGGCAAGATTAAATGCCACTTCTTTGGAACATTCTGGAAAAATCAAAATTTATTCAGAAAATCCAACAACATTAAAAGACGTAATTCCAGATTTTACAGGAACTCCAAAGCGACTTTTAATGAATCTTCTAAATCGAAAGGATATGGATGTTTCTATAACTGGGGATGGATACGTGGTTAGTCAATATCCAGAACCTGGAACCCCAATTACCAAGGGAATGATTGTAGAACTTTATCTTGAGTGATTTTATGTCTTTAGATTTGTTAACTGAAAATACCCTTTACAAAAAAAATATTTCTCTTTTTAAAAGTCGATTTTTGGAACTTTATGGAATGTTGGAAAATCGTCTTGGAAAAATTCCAGAAAATCTTGAAATCCTTGAATGTAAAGCTGATAAATCAAAAAAAACTGCTAAATATAATGGTCAGTTTTTACATTCTGCCTATAATCCAGAAAAGGAAGCTGAAAAACTTTTGACTTCAGAACTTGGAAAATGTCAAAATACTGAAGTTTTAGTTTTTTATGGATTTGGACTTGGTTATCTTCCCTTGGAAGCTGCAAAAAAACACAGAAATAAAACCTTGGTTTTGGTTGAACCAAATATTGATTGGCTAACTTTGGCATTTTCTACCACAGATTTTTCTGAAATTTTTGCCCAACAAAATCTAATTTTATGCATAGAGGCAAATATTCAAGGAGTTTTAAAATTACTAGAAAATTTTGGACTTAAAAACTGTTGCTTTATAAAAAATCCCCTTTTTGCAGAACACGATAAAAAATATTTTTCAGATTTAGATTCTCTAATTCAAAGAAATATTCAAAAGGATTCCATAAATGCAAGAACCTTAAAGGCTTTTTCTAAATTGTGGTTTTCCAATATGTGTAAAAATATTTCCCATTTAGCAGAAAATCAGGGAATTAAGGTTTTTGAAAACTCTGGAGGTGAACTTCCAGCTCTTTTAATTGCAGCAGGGCCTAGTTTAGATAAAATTTTGCCCCATCTTGCTGAATTGAAAAAACGCTTTGTTTTGATTTGTGTAGATACAGCATTACGTTCGCTGCTTCAATATGATGTGGAGCCTCATTTCGTTGTTTCCACAGATCCCCAATATTATAACGCAAGACATTTTGATAGACTAAAAGCTCCAAATTCTATTTTGATTACAGAATTAGCAGCCTTTCCAACTTGTTTTCGATTTCAGTGTAAAAAAGTTTTTCTATGTTCTTCTATGTTTTCTTTGGGGCAATATTTAGAAAAACGAATTGATATTAAGGGAAAATTGGGAACTGGTGGCTCTGTGGCTTCTTCTGCCTGGGATTTTGCCCGTTTTATTGGATGTAAAAAAATCTATGTGGCAGGCTTAGATTTAGGTTTCCCAAATAAAATCACCCACACAAAAAACAGCACCTTTGAACAAGCTGTTTTTACAAATTGTATAAAAATCAACTCTAGTGAAAATGCTCACTTAAAAGCTTTGTACGGGGCAAACACTTTTTACAAAACAGATTACCAAGAAACTCCACTTTTAACAGACAATAGAATGGCTATGTATGCTTGGTGGTTTGAAAGCAAAGTAGCAGAATTTTCTGATTTAGAGGTTTTTACAATTACTCCAGAAGGATTAAAAATTCCTGGCATAAAAACTTCTGCCCTAGAGAAAGTTCTTGATTTTGAAGATGTTTCAGATAAAATTACTGAATTTTTGAATCAGGCTGAAAATCACAACTATAATCAACTAGAAATGAAAAAAAAATTGCAACTTGCAATTGCTGACTTAAAAAAATGTCTTTTTGAAACTAAAAAACTTGTGGAAGTTGGACTTTCCCTTGTAAATCAAAGTGGCTTAAAAAAACAAGACTATCCAGAATTATTTTATAATTTGCAACAAATTGATAAAAAACTTCTTCATTCAGAAGCCTCAGAACTGATTTCTTTGCTTTTTCCATCTGAACAAGATTTGCAAACTTTTATAGAAACTTTACCTGCCTTAGATAAACAGGATGCCCTTTATGAAGAAAAGGACAGTTTAAGAAAATCTAAAGGAATCTATACAAAATTGTTGGAAGCCATAACAGAATATGAAAAAATTAGTTTTCAAGGGAATGTTTAAAATCAAGCATTTTCTTAAAAGCGCTGTTTTCTTTTTTTAATTCTTTAGAGCCACGAGTGATTTTGCATAAACTCATTTTGAAAGATTTTGCAATATCCCGCTGTGGAGTGCCTTTTTCGATTTCTTTCACCAAAAGCCAACGATTTGCAATATCTTTTCTTTCTGCAGGGGTAAATAAACAAGAGAAGAATTCATTTAAAAATGCTTCATCAGTATTTTTTGCAATCAAAGAAATTAGTTCATTAAATCCGGCATCGGCTCTGGCGTTTATTTCTTCTTCAGAAAGGATATTTTCCATGGAATTTCTCCAAAATATTGATAGTTACAATTTTCACAGTTGAAACAATTTTTGTGTGTTTCTATCAATAATAACACTTAATTCTTCTAAAGGCAATCCTAAATTTTCTGCAATAAAATTATAAGTGTGTTTTATCAAAAGGGGAGTGTTGATTTTTCCTCGTTCTGGCACTGGAGCCAAATATGGTGCGTCGGTTTCTATCAAAAGTTTATCTTTTGGAATAAAATTGATTAAATCCTTCATTTCAGCAATTTTTGATTTTTTACAATATGTGATGGCGCCACCTAAGGCAATGTACCAGCCTAAATCCAAAAATTGTCGAGCTTCTTCAATTCCGTAAGAATAACAGTGAATTACTCCGTTGTGATATCCTGCATTTTTAATGGATGTAAGCGTGTCTTCAAAGGCGTCTCTTGAATGTACAATTATTGGAAGATTTTTTTCTTTTCCCAGTAAAATCTGTTGTTGAAAAAAATCCATTTCTTTTTGTAAAAAATCAGCAGAAAAAATAGCTTCGTCTCTAAAATCAGCTCCAGAAGCCACTCCATTTGTAACATTCCAGTGATGATCCAAACCACATTCGCCAATGGCAATTACTTCAGGATGATTTTCTACGAAAGCTCTTAGAGTTTTCATTTGATTTTCAGCATCATTTATAGCTTCTGGGGCCGGCCAAATTCCTGCACTGTAAAAAATCATTTTTTTTGCTTTTTCTCGCAAAACCTCATCTTTTATATTGATAATGGAATCTTCCACATTTTTTTTACGAATATCTAAATCGTCGCAATGAGTTCCAATATCAAGAATGAAAGAAAAATCCTCTTTTGCAAGGTTTTCTAATAAATCAGTTAATTCAATATCTTTTTGTTTAATCGTGGATAAATGACAGTGTGTATCTAAAAACATGGGGATATTTTATCTTATGTAACTAGATTATTCAATTAACTGTGATATAATTGGTTTATGGAAAAATTATTTGACTATGAAATAATAAAGCAACTTGGAAAGGGAAAAACAGGAATTTCTTATTTGGTAAAAAAGGACAATAGGTTTTGTGTTTTAAAAGTGATGAATACTAATGTTCCTGATTTTCAAAAGCAATTAGAGATTTTCCGCGGAGAAAAAAATTGCTACGAAAGAATGTCTAAAATTGGAGTTGGTGTTCCAAAGTTATACGAATTCAACGAAGAAAAAAATTATCTTGTAAAAGAATACATTGAAGGTATCTGTGCAAACCAATTGGCAGAAATCGGATATAAAAAAGAAGGTGGCTTAACTGATTTTCACTTTCAAAAGATTTTTGATATGCATAAAAGATTTAAAGAAATTGGTATTCACGTGGATTATTTTCCAACAAATTTTATTTATACTTCTGATAATGAAATTTATTGTATTGATTATGAATGTTATGATTATAATCCTGAATGGGATTTTGTTCAGTGGGGAATTTATTATTGGTTAAATCAAGAAGGTATGAAAGAACACAATGAAAAAGGTTCCACAGAAAAATTGAATAAACCAGGAACTTATAAACCTTTTGATGAGCCTTTTGAACATATAAAACAAGAATTAATGAAAAAATTTTTATGATTTTTTTTTCAAGGAAATGAAATCTATAAAAAAATACTTTTGAATTTTAAAAAAAAATGGAAAAAACCACTTGAAATAAAATTAATTTTGTAATAGTATGTTGAAACACGCCGGGATGGTGGAATAGGTAGACACAAGGGACTTAAAATCCCTCGGCAGTTAAACGCCGTGCCAGTTCGATTCTGGTTCCCGGCAAACCGTAGTTCTAGTAACTACGGTTTTTTTTTGCACTTTTGAAAATATCTTCGTAAGTGCATATCATTTCGCTTTTGCATGTTTGAAGAACCGAAAGAAAGGTGAGTCAAGGGTTTGAAAGTGGTGCTACTTGACTTCCTGTATTTTTCACTAATTGACACATATTTTTTATTTATGTTATATTACTTTACGCATTTAAACAGTTAAATTACGGTGAAAACCGATATAAGGAGTTCCGATGTCTGGACATAGTAAATGGGCGACAATTAAACACGCCAAAGGTGCTGCTGACGCAAAACGTGGTC
>JAEIGA010008735.1_pt1 | contig 15334 bp, 11 predicted proteins | sample 9270691 | NCBI WGS metagenome assembly JAEIGA01 (sample SAMN17057246, study PRJNA624740) | gut metagenome | biome: biome; isolation source: fecal sample | host: Bos grunniens | place: China: Xizang | collected 2019
CGCTGAAATCCTACAATATGAGGGATCCACTACGCAAAGTTTACAACTTTCTATTATAGTATGATACGTATTATCTGGTAAACAGAATCTTCTTCAGACTCCAACTTCCCATCTTGTGATCATTGTACTCAAATACCCGTTCATCGAATAACTCATATCCTCATCATTCGGGAACCAGTTTGTAAAATACTCGTAATCGCTAAAAGCGCGAGCTGCCAGTTCTGCCGCCTGACGGAGTTCTTTGCGATTTAAGGGACTAAATTCAAGCGTCATATGCTTTTAAAAATCTGATTTCACAATTGTCAAGACTTTCGATGATGGCCAATGATTCTATTTGAATACCGGTGTTTCTGAGGATTCTCCCGCCATCTTGGAATGCCTTTTCAATCAGGAACCCCATTCCCACAAGTTCGGCACCGGCTTGCTCAACAAGGTCGATTATTCCTTTGCCTGCATTGCCGTTGGCAAGGAAATCATCAATGAAAAGCACCTTGTCGTCAGTTTTCAGGTAATCCTTGCTGACACATATATTATAGGACTGGTTCTTTGTAAATGAATACACTTCAGTCACCAGCATGTTTTCCATCGTACTTGGTTGTTTCTTCTTGGCAAATACTACAGGCAAATCCAGAATATAACCGACCATTATTGCAGGTGCAATACCGCTTGCTTCAATCGTGATGATCTTATTGATTTCCAAGTTGGCAAAACGGCGTACAAATTCATCTGCCATTGATTTCATCAAGATCGGATCCATCTGATGGTTAATGAAGCTGTCAACCTTCAGTATACCTCCGGGAAGGCATTTTCCGTCTTTGAGAATTCTATCTTTCAGTTCTTTCATAAAGAAGCAACTGCATTATCCAAGGTAGGTCTTGGTTCTTTTCCAGTTTCCGAACTTGAGGTCGGATTCCTTCATCATTATGTTCAGCACTGCCCCATCCGGAAACAGGATTCCGCCCACAGCATCGCTGGTTATCTGGAGAAGATTGCCCAGATCCATATAATTCTTGGAAGTACTTTCCTTGCATGGAGTTCCGAGGAGTTTGAGTCCCTCAGCATTGTCATCGCATTCTGAAAAGACTATCTCCAGCTCTGTTTCAGTGAGTTGCTGATCATCATCGTCAATCAGCATGCAGGTCTGGAAGGTCTCAAAATTGATGGTCTTCGCATATTTTACAACAAGATGTCCCTTAGGCCATTCTCCGAGACCTTGCTTTGTCGGAGATTCGTATCCCAGCCATTCATCCATAGCGCCAAAGAAATACAGCATTCCTTCGTGTGGAAGTCTACCCTCTTTGTCATAGGCTGCTATATCTTCGCAATTGATCTGGCAGATGAATGTCAAAGGATAATCGAATGTCTCACCATCTTCAGTAACTTCAATTGTCGGATACTGCATATTTTCAGGCATATCAGGGTCTCCCCACCATTTGCTGCCGCAAAAAAGGATACGTTCTGTTTTGTTCAATGAAAGTTTAATAGCCATAAGAAAAGTTTTATGCATGCGAAAATAGCAAAAAAAAGGATAATTTAATATAATTTTGTACCTTTGTTTGATGTGCTAACCTAAATATGATATATGGCTATAACTATTAAAACAGTATCCACTCGTAAGGAGCTTAAAACTTTTGTAAGATTCGCAAACAGACTGTACAAAGGCAGCAAATATTACGTGCCATCCATGCCTTTGGATGACCTTAATACGTTGGATAAGTCTGTGAACGGCGCATTTGAATTCTGTGAAGCAGAATACTTTCTCGCATACAAAGATGAAAAACTTGTCGGTAGAGTTGCTGCTATAATCAATAACAAGGCAAATGAAGCCTGGAATGTCAATCAGGTCCGTTTCGGATGGTTTGACTTCATTGATGACATTGAAGTGTCAAAGGCGCTTCTGGATGCTGTAATCCAGTTCGGTAAGGAACATGGTAAAACACAGATAGTAGGTCCGCTCGGCTTTACTGATTTTGATCCTGAGGGTATGCTTGTAGAAGGCTTTGACCGTATAAGTACAATGGCGCTTATCTACAATCACCCGTACTATCCTGAACACATGAAACAGCTTGGATATCAAAAGGAAACAGGATGGGTGGAGTATCGTCTTACGCTTCCGGATGAGGTTCCTGAAAGGCATGCTAAAGTGGCAGACTTTGTCATGAAACGTTATGGTCTTAAGATTGTCAAAAAGACTAAACGTCAGGTTAATAAGGAAAAGTTCGGCCAGAAGATCTTTTCTCTGATCAATGAGACATATTGCAATCTATATGGATTCTCCCTCTTGTCAGAAAAGCAGATAGATCAGTTTGTTGACACATATCTTGGTGTAATTGATATGGACATGCTGACTTTTGTTGAAGACAGCGAAGGAAATCTGATTGCAGCTGCCATCACTATGCCATCAATTGCACAGGCGCTTCAGAAATGTGGCGGTGAAATCTTCCCTACCGGATGGTATCATCTGTTGAAGACAATGTATTGGAAAAGACCCGATACTTTGGAACTTCTTCTGATTGGAGTCAAGCCGGAATGGCAGGGACGAGGTGTAAATTCACTCATATTCGTTGATCTGCTCAAACGATACAGGGATATGGGTTTCAAATATGCAGAAACCAACGCCAATCTTGAGGATAATGCTAAAGTACAGGCAATGTGGACTGTATTTGAAAAGGAACAGCATAAGAAACGCTGGGTATTCGGAAAAGAAATATAGTGGAAAGTACAAGTGACAATATAGGTAGAAGCAGGGTGTTGCCACCTCTGCCGGAAAGGATGAGGCCGCATGATCTCGATGGTTATGTCGGCCAGCGTCATCTTGTGGGCAAGGGATGCATACTGAGGAATATGATTGAAAATGGAAACCTCACATCATTCATATTGTGGGGCCCTCCGGGTGTGGGAAAGACTACCCTGTCTCATATCGTAGCAAAATCACTTGGTAGAGAATTCTATACATTATCTGCTGTCAGTGCCGGTGTCAAGGATGTACGCGACGTGATTGACAGAGCCAGATCCAATTCATTATTTTCTGCTGGCCAATCCCCGATTCTCTTTATTGATGAAATACATCGATTCAACAAGGCGCAGCAGGATGCACTTCTCGGAGCAGTGGAAGATGGTACTATTGTACTTATCGGAGCTACAACTGAGAATCCTTCATTTGAGGTAATCACTCCCCTTCTTTCGAGATGTCAGGTCTTTGTTCTTAAGTCTATGCAGAAGGAAGATCTCCATAATCTTCTTGACAGGGCAATAACCCAAGATGAAGTCCTCAAGCATAGGAAAATTGAAGTCAAGGAAGTTGAAGCACTCTTTAGGTATAGTGCAGGTGATGCACGTAAACTCCTTAATATACTGGAGATTGTAGTTGGCTCATATGCAGGAGGAGATACTATTGTCATTGATAATAAGAGAGTGACATCGTGTCTGCAGGAGAACACTGCAATATATGATAAGGGTGGAGAGATGCACTATGATGTGATCTCAGCTTTCATCAAAAGCGTCCGTGGTTCAGATCCTAATGCAGCGGTGTATTATCTTGCACGTATGCTTGCAGGAGGTGAGGATCCCCTCTTTATCGCCAGGAGGCTTTGCATTCTGGCAGCTGAGGATGTAGGACTGGCCAATCCAAATGCCCTTCTTCTTGCAAATTCCACCTTTCAGATTGTTCACACTATAGGCATGCCTGAGGCAAGGATTCCCCTTGCAGAGTGCACCATATATCTCGCATCATCGGCGAAGAGTAATTCTGCCTATATGGCTATAAATGAAGCACTTGAAGTGGCTAAGGATACTCAGATGGCGGCAGTTCCCCTTTATCTCAGAAATGCGCCGACACAGCTCATGGAAGAACTTGGATATGGCGACGGCTACAAATATGCCCATGATTATCCCGGCCATTTTGTCGATCTTGAATTCATGCCGGATGAACTGAAAGGACGTAAGTTTTATGAACCTGCAGACAATAAGCAGGAAGATGTCTTGAAAGCACGTCTTTCAGGATTATGGCCTAAGTATTATAAATAGAGTTTTAGGACTAGAATGGGTATCCTACACCGAAGTGCAGCGCATATCCATCCCTCTTGAGCCATTGGTCTGGGCCGACCCATTTGTCTTTTCTTGCAGGATCGTGCACTTTCATACCCATGTCAAGACGTAGCAGAAGGAAGCCGAAGTTAAGTCGCAGGCCCACACCCCAGTTGGCTGCAATACTGTCTCCGAATGTGTCCCATCTGAGCATTGCCTCCTTGCCGGCTTCTGTGCCATCATTCTTCAGGGTCCAGATGTTACCTGCATCAGCAAACACAGCACCAGCTACTTTCCAGAACATATCAAAGCGATATTCAATATTTGCCTCCAGCTTCATATCTCCTGTCTGATTCGGGATTACGAAGCTTTTGTCCAATTGGGATAGTCCAGGTCCTACTGTTCTTGCCTGCCATCCTCGCAGACTGTTTGCGCCGCCTGCATAGAAATGCTTTTCAAATGGAAGTGCTGTTGAATTGCCGTAAGCATAACCTGCTCCTGCGAGGACACGGGTTGCAATGGACTGTCCGTCATTTCTGCCAAATACCCATGTCTTTGATATGGTTAGTTCAGAACGAACAAACTGTGAGTAAGGAGTGTTCCAGACCATTCCTGAACCGTTTGCATCCTTTTCCATCAATGGGTTGAACAGGCTGAGCATATTACCTGCAATGTCGAATTGGAATCTCGTGTAGAAGAAGGTTTCCTTTGGGACACTCTCGGAATTGGTTGTATAGTATAGAGTCATACCTGAACCCAGGTCAAAGTGGTCCTGATATGCATTTCTCAAGAACGGATCGTCCGCCAGTGTTTCATAAAAATCCTGATTCAGATTGAAAAGTCGCACGATGTTCAGCTGTAAAGGATAGGCTTGATAGAAAAATCGTTTACCCGAGGTGCCGTTGTATCCGAAAGAAGTGGCAATTATGTTCCTTGTATACTCTGGTCTGTCCTGATAATTGTAGGTGAGATTTATGTCCGTTCTTGGAACCGCACCTTTGAAGTATCTGTATGGAAGTGGAAAGAATTTCGGAAAGCTCAATCCGGTTGATACTCCGAATTCATTGGATCTGACAGATTCATTGAGTTTGAACTGGAAATTACCCATGAAGCTCAGATTCAGCCACTCGCCTCCTCTGAATATGTTTTTATGGTAGTATGAGAGTTGTGGAGAGATTCCAAGCAGTCCGGAAGAGTTTGTGGATCCTTCAAGATTAAGCTTGATACCTTGAAGTTTTGATTGGGCGACAGAGATGGAACAGTCCACGAGATTGGTATCAACCTGATTCATTCCGATATTCACACTGCTGAACACTCTCAGTGCCGACAATCGCGAATATGTCTGATTCACAACATCTGCACTATATGGGGTTCCAGAATGTATGGTGCAGAGATCCTTAAGCACTTTTTCTTTGATATTCAATGTCTTTGGATATGTGATGCTGACATTGTTGAAATAGAATTTTCTTATAGGACTTGCTTCTTTTGCTGTCTCGTTTCTGGTGTATTCCTTGATTGTCAGGTACAATAAAGCAGAATCCGGACAGGCAACTGTATCTGCTTCAAAAAAGAAGTGGTTTTTATTGAATGTGTAGAATCCCTCATTCCTCAGTACTGAGCTGAAGCGTTCTGTTTCAGCCTCCAATGATGACTCAGAGAGGTAATCTCCCACTTTGACACTCATAGAGGAAGTGTCTGCAAGAAATTCCTTGTTGAACTCACCATTGTCAGGCAGTTCAATGTCTATGGACTTTATAGGATATCTTTTTCCAAGAGTTATATCATAGGTTACATTCACTTTCTTGCGCCTGACAGATATATTGCTGCTCACTTGAGAATCAAAGTAACCCAAATACTTGAGTCTGTTTTCAAGGTTTGAAATCGAGCTCTCTACAAGTTCTGCATCATATACTACCGGGGCTATTCCGACTTTGGTAACCAGCTTGTCCCATGCCTTACCCTTTCCATTCTGCCAGTTGTATACACTCAGGAAAGGGTTCCAACCCAATATGAAGTATGCATTAGGCTTCTGTTTGAGATATGGAAAGAGCTCAGTTGTATTGAAATTTTTGTCATTGATCACCTCAATCTCATTCTTGGCCAAACGATATTCGTTATCCTGCAATATCCTTGTGGTGCTGCAGGATAAGAGAGACAATGCTGCCAGAATGACAGCCGATATGCGGCAATACAATCTCATCAGTAGTACAATATCTTACAAAATTACCTTAAAATGGTTTTATCTCAAAATTTTAGCCAGAAAAATATTAACTTTGTATGTTTGTAAAACAGGAATTTATGGCATCCGTATCCAATAATGAGATTAAGAAGGTAAAGTCTCTGCAACAGAAGAAATTCAGAGATGAATATAACCTCTTTGTGGTCGAAGGTGAAAAGATGGTGGAAGAAGCCCGAATGTCTTCCCTTAAGGTTGAATCTGTTTATTTCAGAGACGAGATCGGGCAAGATGCAATGAGCAGAATGTCTTCACTTTCCTCACCATCTCCCGCACTTGCAGTAGTGCACAAGCCCACAGATGTATATGTCAATGATGAGCAGGCCCTATTGAGTATTGTTAGCAAAGGTGGCCTGTATCTTGGCCTGGATACAATAAGGGATCCCGGCAATCTGGGAACAATCCTTAGAATAGCAGATTGGTTCGGTATCGATGCTGTGTTTGCAGCCAAGGACACGGTGGATGTTTTTAATCCAAAAGTGGTTCAATCTACTATGGGAGCCATATTCAGGGTAAAAATGCACTATGTGGACCTTCCTGCCCTTTCTGAAAAGATTCTTGGTGTCGGAGGAAAGGTTTACGGAACCTTCCTTGATGGACTGAATATCTATCAGAGAGAACTTGATACAGGAGTCACATCACCCGTGATGATCGTGATTGGAAATGAGTCGGAAGGCATTTCTGAAACAATGGGAAAGCTTGTCTCTGACAGACTGTATATCCCCCCATTCCCAGCAGATACCCCTGGATCCGAATCACTCAATGCGGCGATTGCTACGGCCCTTACGGTAGCTGAATTCAGAAGAAGAACAGTATGAATACTATAGAACCAATACTCCTTAAGGAGTTGCAGATGACGGATTATGAATCACTTATTAATTATAGGATTCGTAAGATCCTGATGATCTGCAGTAATTATGATGCATTTATCCTTGAAGAAGACGGTCAGATTGAGGCTCAGATCTATAAGGAATATATAGAACTTAATCTGAGTAATCCGCCTAAGTTCATATGGGTTCAGACTGCATCTCAAGCGCGGGAAGTGCTGAATACTGTTGTGGGTATCGATATGGTGATGTGTATGTATAATGTCACCGATAAGGAGATCTTCACATTGGCATCAGAAATCAAGCAGGACCGCCCTACTCTCCCATTTGTGCTCCTGACTCATTTTTCTAAGGAGGTATATAGAAGATTGGCGCATCAGGACACTTCAGCAATCGACCATATGTTCTGCTGGCACGGAAATGCAGACTTGATTGTGGCCATTGTGAAACTTTTCGAGGATATCAGGAATGCTGAACATGATATACTTGGTGTGGGTGTTCAGGCGATTCTTCTTGTTGAAGACTCTGTCAGATATTATTCAACCTATCTTCCTGAACTATACAAACTTATTCTTGCTCAAACTCATGAATTCCTTGCAGAAACGATAAATGAGCAGCAGAGGAAGATCCGTAAAAGATCCCGTCCTAAGATTCTTCTTGCCACAAATCTTGATGATGCCATGGCAATGTATGAAAAATATAAGTCTAATCTTCTGGGTGTGATATCAGATGTCGGTTTCACGGTTCATAAAGGGGAAGGACCGGAAATGGAGAAGCTTGATGCCGGTCTAGATCTCGTTGAGCACATCCGCAAGGATGATCCTATGATGCCTATTCTGCTTCAATCCTCACAAGATAGCATATCTGTTGAAGCTGAGAGACTTGGAGTAGGTTTTCTAAGGAAATACTCTAAGACGTTGATGCTTCAGTTGTCTGATTATATCAAAGAGGAATTTGCTTTCGGTGACTTTGTTTTTCGTGATGCAGACAGAATGGAATGTGGCCGTGCAGCAAACCTCAGGGAACTTGAAAAGCTGATGCGTGAAGTTCCTGAAGACATTCTGCTTGCCAATACTTCCAAGAATATGTTCTCCAAGTGGTTCCTTGCCCGTGGACTATTTACTCTTGGTGTCCGTTTTAAAACCGTGACTGAGAGTAATTTCAAGTCGGTCGAAGACCTGAGAGATTATGTATCTCGGCAGATTCATGATTTCCATGCTCTGACCGGACGAGGTGTGATCGCTCATTTTGATGCGGAGAATTACGGAAGACACATCTGGTTTTCAAGGATGGGAGAAGGATCCCTTGGTGGAAAGGCCCGTGGACTTGCCTTCCTGAACAGCATGGTCTACAGATATGGTCTGTCCGCAAAATATGATAATGTAAGGATTTCGATACCAAGAACTGTGGTTATTGCCACTGACTATTTTGACAGATTCATCCTTGAAAATGACCTTCAGTATGTGATTGATTCGGATATTACAGATGAAGAGATTCTGTCGGAATTTGTGGCTGCGCGTCTTCCTGAAGAACTGATCGATCAGCTGAGAGTATTTGTTGAGACAGCACGCTCCCCTCTTGCGATTCGTTCAAGTTCTAAACTGGAAGATAGCAGCTATCAGCCATTTGCAGGTGTATATTCCACATATATGATACCTTTGGTTGAGAATAGGAATCAGATGCTCCGTATGCTTGGAAAGGCAATCAAAAGTGTATATGCTTCAGTTTTCTACTCCGGAAGCCGAACATATATCCAGACAACAGCAAATCTCTTGAGTGAGGAGAAGATGGCTGTGGTTGTTCAAAGTATATGCGGTTCAGAGCATGACGGACTCTATTATCCAATGTTCTCCGGTGTTGCCCGCTCCGTTAATTTCTACCCGATCGGAAATGAGAAACAGGAAGACGGTATCGTGGATATGGCTTTTGGACTTGGAAAGACCGTGGTGGACGGAGGTAATTCTTTGAGATTCAGTCCTAAGTATCCTAAAAAGATCCTTCAGCTTTCTGAGCCTAAGCTTGCATTGAGGGATACACAGAAGATGATGTACGCGCTTGATCTTCGTCCTGGTGCATTCAAGATTTCTGTCAATGAAGGCATTAACCTTGCTCATGCACAGGTGGCTGATATCCTTCCGGCATTTTCACATCCGGAATTTGTAGCTTCTACATTCAGCGTAGAAAATAACAGAATGGTGCCTGGAATTACTGCAAAAGGTCCGAGAGTCATTTCATTTGATGCTATCCTGAAATACAACCGCTTTCCATTTGCGCAGATCATCAATGATCTCCTTGCGTTGTGCAAAGAAGCGTTGATGTGCGATGTTGAGATGGAGTTTGCAGCTGACATTGACTATAACAATAAAGATAATGGTCTGGTTCTCAAACTGCTTCAGGTTCGTCCTGTCGGTGAATATGGAAGTGACAGCAAGATTTCCGTCGAAGCCGGAATGAGCAGTATGGAGAAGGTGTTGGTCAAGTCTTCAAAGGCATTAGGTTCAGGACATATTGAGAATATTACTCATGTCATTCATGTCCCTTCTGGAACATTTGACAGCGCGAAGACCAAGGAGATGGCACAAGAAATAGCATGCTTCAATTCAGTTGTAAGAAACGAAGGCGGATCTTATCTTCTTGTCGGCCCGGGCAGATGGGGCTCATCGGATCCATGGCTTGGAATCCCTGTTTTATGGAGTGACATATCTGAAGCAAAAGTCATTGTTGAGAGTGCCATACCTGGTTATCAGATAGAGCCAAGTCAGGGAACCCACTTCTTCCAGAATATAACTTCATTGGGAGTAGGTTACCTTACTGTCGATACTGTCAGAGGTGATGGAGAAATAGATGAAGCTGCAATTTCCAGTCTTGATATTGTAAGTGAGGGTAAATATACCAAGCTTTATAAGGCCGTTCCTTCCATTGATGCATATATTGACCGTTCAACTAACAAAGCTGTTGTTGGAATTTAATATTATATTATGAATTAATTCATAAAACAAAAGTGTTACCATTGGTAACACTTTTGTTTTATGGCTATCTTCATCTGTTGTTTATATCAAATTAATGATCACGCCGCCGAATGCCGGGACATTGACCTGAATTTCAGTATTTGTGTTCAATGCTTCCGTAACAGGAATCCCCATCCAGTCAAATGCATGCTCGGGAAGTCTCAGTTTCATTTTGGCATCAACTGCCGAAAAATTAGCAGCGATAAGCAATGTATGCGCTTCATGGTCGCGAAGAAATGCAAAGTGCCTGTGCTTATCAAAGCCATCCGATCCCATGTTGCAGTAGCAAAGGTCATATGTAGTACCTTGTCTGATAGCTTCATCAGAAGCTGCAAACCTGAGAGCAGCTGCAAATTTGCAGAACACCTCTGCCTCTTCCTTCTTCAGTCCTGCTTTAACAAGTGTGCTTACCTCAAGAGTCTTGTACTCCCCCGTATGGATAACCTGTCTGAGTCTCTTGATGGAAGATAGGCTCCACCAGTCAAAAATTGTTGTGCGTCCGTCCTTACCGCTGAATCCTTCCTCATTCATGCCCTTTTCTCCGACCTCTTCTCCAAAATAGACCATGAACGGTGCTGTATTGAGGAACAGTGATACATAGAGAGGTGCAAATGTTCTTGAAGCATCCTTACCAAAGAAGTCAGAAGCGAAACGTTGTTCGTCGTGATTCTCAAGAAAATTGAGCATATATGGCTGCAGATCGCTCAGAAATTGCCAGTTGCGGGTGATTCCTGTGGCAGATTGCCATAATTCCACAGGCATTCCATTATCATCAATATTCTTCTCTACGACAGTTCTTAGAGTGTCATAAAGACCTGACTTGTCGTACAAGAAATCAAAACCTATAGAACGTACGTATTCTCCGTAAAGTTCCTTTTTATATACCTCTGCTATGAATATTACAGACGGGTGTCTTTCCTTCACCTCAGCTATGATCCATTTCATGAATTCAGGAGGTACAAGTTCCACCATATCGCAGCGGAAGCCATCTACGCCCTTTTCTGCCCAGAAGAGCAGGATGCCGAGCATCTTGTCCCAGGTGGCTGTGTGTGAGTCTCCATAATTGATCTTTACGGTTTCAAACCAGTCATTCATTCCCGGGTTCGGGCTATAGCAGTTGTTTCCTGTAGCCATTGCGGGCATCTCGGAATATGGTTCCATACCCTTAGGTACAGGAGTCGGCAGTGTGAGTGACTGTCCGGGATAATAGAAAAAGTCGTTTTCGCTTCTCCAATGAACACTTTTGTCGTCTGATTCACCAAGTACAGGACGGCCTTCTGTTCTTGTAACCTTGCCATAGTCACGTGAAACATGGTTTGGAACAAAGTCTATGATGACCTTAAGTCCCGCAGAATGACTCCTGGCAATCAATTCTTCAAATTCCTCTATTCTCTTTTGAGGATCATCTGCAAGGTATGGGTTGACATCATAGTAATCACAGATTGCATATGGTGAACCTGCCTTGCCTTTTACGAACTGAGGGTGTGAAGGGGTGCATCCTCCCTCTGTCGCCTGGGTCGAGTGACGCAAGATACCTGTGTACCAGACATGACTGCATCCTAACCACTTAAGGTATTCAAGAGTTGCTGAATCAATGTCAGAGAACTTTCCGGTGCCGTTTTCTTCCAGTGTGCCGTTCTTTTTAGGTCTGCTCTTGTCATTACCCCAAAGACGTGGCAGCATCTGATATATTATTGGTTTGTGCATTATATTACTGTTTTACATATTTGAATTCCATATAAGAAGCACCAAGCTCTGCTGCAAAACTTCCTCCGATGAAACCGAGCAGGTCGCACTCAAGAACCTTGCCGTCCTGCATCAGGATGTCAATAGACCTTTCAACCATTTCTTCCTTTGAATTCTGCTTCTCCAGGGCATATGGGAAGACTCCGTAGAACAATGAGAGTTCACGCATGATGAATCCACGATAACACATTGCATAGACAGGTACTTTTGGTCTGAAATCAGCGATATATCGGCCTGTTCTTCCGGTCCATGTGTCAAATACTATGGCTTTGACCGGCAGGAGTTCAGTCGCTTCAACCATATTTCTGGCAAGGGTTGCTGCAATCTTCTTTCCCGCCTTGCTCATCTTGACGTCCATTGATATATCCAATGAACTCTCGACTTCCAGTGCAATCTTTGTCATCGTACGCACTGCCTCGACCGGATATTTGCCGCTTGCGGTTTCGCCGCTGAGCATGATTGCATCTGTTCTTTGGAAGATGGCATTGGCAATATCTGTCACCTCAGCCCTGGTAGGTCGTGGGTTTTCAATCATGCTGTGCAGCATCTGTGTGGCTATGATTACAGCCTTTCTGTATGTGCGGCACTTATCCACGATTGCCTTTTGGATGAGAGGAATCTTTTCTGCAGGCACTTCCACTCCAAGGTCTCCTCTGGCAATCATCACACCATAGCAGTTAAGGAGGATTTCTTCAAGATTGTCTATACCTTGCTGATTCTCAATCTTTGAGATAAGCTTTATGTGGCTGTCTCTCTGATCAAGAATCTCCTGGATTGCAATAAGGTCTTCCTTACAACGTACAAATGAGTGTGCGATGAAGTCGATATCAGCATCTATGGCCCATTGAACGAAGATCCTGTCCTTTTCTGTAAGTGCAGGCAGGTCGATGTGGACATTGGGAACGTTGACGCTCTTCTTGCCCTTGATGACACCAGCATTTCGTACGACACATACAAGTTTTTCTTCATCCTTTTCACGAACAGCAAGTTCAACAGAACCATCGTCGATGAGGATTTTCGCTCCGATAGGCACATCATTTACAAATGATGCGCAGTTGGTGTATATTGCCTCTTTTGATGATGTCCCGTTGATGTCGTTGTAGATATTCAAGATGTCTCCATTCTTGACTTCAATGCCATTCGGGTCATCCATTGCCGTGAGCCTGACTTCAGGACCTTTGGTGTCTATGAGGATGGCTATCTTATCTGATACAGCCCTTACGTTGTCTACAATTTTCTGGGCTCCTTCTATCGTCGCATGGGCGGTGTTTATTCTGACTACGTTCATTCCGTTGTCATAAAGGGATCGAAGGAAGCCGATCTCACATCTGAGATCTGATATAGTGCATATGATTTTTGTCTTCTTCTGCTGCATATTTCTGATGCATTTTAAAACCTCGCAAATTTACAAAAAAATAGGTATTGGTCAATAAAATTAACTATCTTTGCCATGTACTGAAACTTAAGATTAAATGAAAAAGAAAACATCTCCAAGGGAGCATACATTGTTCCTGAAAGCCTTTCGAGCATATATTCAATATGTCAATTCGGGGCTTTATTTCCGCAAGGAGCATGTTATAGGTCTGGAAAATGTACCTGTAAACGGAACTCCTGTTGTGGTTGTCGCCAATCATCAGAATTGTCTGAATGATCCTTTGTGTGTCTGTCTGCAGCTTACTGACAGGAGGATGAATTTCCTTGCCCGTGCAAATGTATTCAAGCATCCGATTGCAAATAAGGCGCTTCGTGCGATGGGTCTTCTCCCTGCATATAGAATGGGATATGAGCATTTCAGTGAAGTAAGCAAGAAGAATCAGGAAACGCTGAGCGCTGCTTGTGAGGCGTTGACAGACGGTGAAACCGTGATGCTTTATCCTGAGGCTGGTCATCAGGACAAGCGCTGGCTTGGTGTCTTCAAACTTGGATATCTTAGAATCGCTTTTGGTGCAGCCGAGAAGATGAACTTTAAGAAGGATGTAATGGTTCTTCCGTCATGCAATCATTATTCCAACTATTTCCACGCAAGAACAGACATGATGATCAAGTTCGGTGAGCCGATTTCTCTCATGCCATATTATGAGAGATACCAGCAGAATCCGCGTGAAACCATGGTTGAACTTAACAAGCTTATTCGAACCAGAATCCAAGAGATGATGCTCCATGTGGATGATCTTGAGCATTATGACCAGATTGACTTCCTTCGAGAGAACGGATATGGAAAGAAATACGCTGTCAGTCATGGTTATAACTTCAATTACCTCCCGTCACGTCTGATTTCCGACCAGAAACTCGTGGATGCTCTTCAGACTGCCACAAAGGAGCAGCCTGAAATGATGGAAAAGATATATGAGGATACATACACATATATGCAGGGACTCAAGAAACTCAATATTCGAGACTGGCTCTTTACAAAGAATCCCGGTATGGAGGCAGCAGCTTTGAGAGGACTGGGTCTTCTTGTTCTTCTGCCTCTGTTTATCCTGTCAATAATCCCTACAGGATTGCTGTATCTGATTCCTAAGATTTTCCTGAAGAAGATGATCAAAGACCAGATGTTTGTCAGCACTTTCAACGTGGCTGTGAGTGTATTTGTTACAATTCCTCTCTGTCTGATTCTTCCAATTGTCCTGCTCTGGATCTATGCAGGTTTCTGGTGGGCTCTCGGATATTTTATTGCTTTCCCGCTAATGTTCATTCTGTCTTGGAATTATATGAGGATGTTCATGAAGTTTATCGGTGCATGCAATTTTGTCAAGAGAAAGAATCGTCCGGCAGTCAAGGAACTCAGAAAACTTCGTTATCATTTGTTCAAGGAACTTGATTCTATCCTACCGTAGATATAAAATCATCAATATATTATGAGAAAAGCATTAATATTTCTTTCGTGCCTTGGGCTGATTGCCTGCACAAGTCAGTCAACACCAGTTGATCGTATGACCCATGATCCTAACTGTACAAATACGGAGACAATTCTTCATGTCTGGAGTTGGAATTTCCCTACTATCGCTGAAAATATGAAGCAGATTGCAGATGCAGGCTTTACTATGCTTCAGACTTCACCTGTCAACGCTTGTTTCAGCCCGGAGGGAGCCAATATCAAGATTCTTGATGAGAAGGAGGGAAACTGGTATCATTATTATCAGCCAACTGATTGGACTATAGGAAATAATATCGTGGGAACTGAAGAAGAGATGAAGGTAATGCTTGACTCAGCTAAGAAGTACGATATCCGCGTTCTTGTTGATGTCCTTCCTAATCACACTGCATTCGACATCGATCTGGTTACTGATGAATTCTATGCTGCAGTAGGAGGTAGAGACAAGATGTTCCATACCAAGGGTCTTGAAGGAATCAACGATTATAATGACCGTACAGAGTGTACTCATCAGGGTGTAGGTGGTCTTCCTGACGTAAACACTGAGAATCCTTACTTCCAGAAATACTATATGGAGTTTGTGAACAAGCTCGTTGAGATGGGTGTACGCGGTTTC